>Ga0302320_10001451_pt1 | contig 57195 bp, 39 predicted proteins | sample Bog_T0_3_FD_202130 | JGI IMG/M metagenome (GOLD analysis project Ga0302320, IMG submission 202130) | Peat permafrost microbial communities from Stordalen Mire near Abisko, Sweden - Bog_T0_3 | ecosystem: Environmental > Terrestrial > Soil > Wetlands > Peat | place: Sweden: Abisko, Stordalen Mire... | reverse complement strand
AACAGATTGCCATGCGTCCCATGTCAGTGAAGCGGGGGAAGGCAAAACCGGCGAGCGCCGTTCCCCAAACGGTTCTGAATCCGAAGCCGAAGTGAAAACCGGGGCCCAGCCACCCTTGGCGGGGAGGTTACCCCGAACCAAAACTCCAGCCGGCACTGCCCATCCCCGCGCCGTCATGGGCCTTGGCCTCCGCTGCGCCCTAAACGCTCCGTTCTTCGGGCTCCGCAGGGCTACGCTCCGGCCAAGGCCCACGACGGGGTCCGACCTCGACACCATCAACAGGCAGAATAAAAATAAATTTCATCACATACCAAGAACAAAGAATCAAACTCAAAAAGGGGACACTTCCGATTGGGTATCATGGGGACATTTCCACCCGGGCTTGACACTTCCACGCCAAACTGTTGTGCTGTGGCCTCAATGCGGATACAATCGCGCGCGACCGGCGGGCTCGCGAATGAAGCTGACCCCGCCACAAATTTCTCCCGGGGTGAAATGTATGAAGATGTCTAACGGCGTGAGTCGAAGGGAATTTTTGGCCGGATGCAGCGTGGTTGCGGGAAGCGCAGTGCTGGCGTCGGCGGGTCAAGTGCCAGCTGAGCCAGGCAGCGTGCGTTTTGGCGCTCGAACGCCCTTTCCGGAAAAAATGAGTTTGCGCGAGCGCGCACAACTGGCCAAGCGCCTTGGTTATGACGGCATTGAGCTGGGCCCGGAATGGCTTGACCAGAAAGTGGAATCCCTTCAGGAGCAGTTGGCGGGGATTGGCATCGCTGTCAGCGCCATTGTGGGTTCCATTCGGCTGCTGGACACCGATCCGCTGGTTCGCGCCCAAGGGGTTGATCTTGACCGTCAGCGCCTGGAAATGGCAAAAACGCTCGGCGCCAATGACATCATTGAAGTCCCTGTTTTTGGGCCCAATAAGTTTCAGGACCTCTCGCCCATGATGACCGCACGCGAGGTGGAAGAGCGATTGTTAGTGACGGAGCTGAAGGAGCTTGTGCCCAATGTCCAAGCCACGGGAATCAACCTGATGCTGGAGCCGTGTAATCAGAAAGAGACTCACTTCCTGTACCAACAGAGCCAGGCGGCCAAATTGATTGAAGCTGTGGATGCGCCTGGTTTCCGTCTGCTGAGCGACTTTTACCACATGCAGTTGGAGGAGCGTGATATTGCCGCCACCCTCAGGGAGTATGGCAAGCACACGGTCTACGTCCACTTGGCGGATGGCAAAGCGCGCACGGCTCCCGGCACGCTGCCCTTTGATTACCGGCCTGGTTTTCGAGCCCTCAAGGATTGGGGATTCTCCGGCTGGCTGACCATGGAATTCCGCGCCAAGGAGAACCATGAAGCCCTTCTTGCCAGCGGTCTTGCCTACATCAAGAAGCAGTGGGAAGAGGCGTAGGAATCGAAGCGTGCAGCGGAATCGCGGAGTGCGGGAGCTCGACCCCGCCTTTTCTGCTTCTGACTCGTCAGCGGTTGGGGTGGTGTGCCAGCGGAAGCAGGGTTGTCCCTTTTGGGCGGAACTTGTCGAGCCGCCCCAAACAATTTTTTAGACCGCAATTTTTTTCGCCGCAAAAATATAGGCCTTTAAGTTGACCCTTTTTGGAAATAACGCGTTGAGAGCTAACCAAAAGTGCAGACTGACGGGTCGCCGGGCGCAAAAAATCCCCTCGCCACCCCCTTTTGCGCTAGTCAAGTTGTCTCGCGAATTCGTCGTGACTTTTCTCCCCGTAAGATCGTCCTGACAGGAAGTCTGGAGGCAGCAAAGGCTCCACTCCTTGGCTAAGAGCCGCCCTGAGCCTGTCAAAGGGAGGGGTGGCGCGTGAGCGCCGGGGTGGTCGGCCCGGTGTTTCGAGCCGGGATGCATTGAGCTGGCGGTGGTTGGAGCCGCAGTGTTTGGAGCCCGGGGCATGTAAGGCCTGTAGCGCGGGTGTCCCCACCCGCGCTTTCGCCAAGGGGATCGGATTTCAGCAAAGGGGCAGGCGCGGGTGGGGACACCCGCGCTTTCGCCAAGGGGATCGGATTTCAGCAAAGGGGCAGGCGCGGGTGGGGACACCCGCGCTACAAGCCTTCCATGCCGCCGGCACGTGCAAATGAAAAACGGGAAGGCCGACCCTGTCTGCGCGAAGAGGGGCAGAGCCAGATGAGATGAGAGGCTTTCTGTTAATTTGGACAAGCCGGACTCAAGCCCGGCCCTCCGTCGCGACGAGACGCGGCGACAAGAGACTCAAGCCCGGCCCTCCGTCGCGACGAGACACCACACTCTGAAATTTCGCCACGTCCCGCCCCGGGTGCTTTACTCTTCATCTCCTAGAAACAAAATCCCCATACCCACACAAAATGATTGCGGTATAATGCTAGACGCTCGGGGCGAGCACAGATTCAGACAGGGATTCATGGGCAACACTATTGACATTCCTGCGATCAAACATATTGGGGCTCAATTAGCTTTACGCATTTGTTTCAGTTTTGTCACGGCTTGCAAGACAATGACGGAATCTGCTGGGTGCGACCAGCCAACCGTCCACCCAATCCCCCAGCGGGGCACGTCACTACAATTGATGCCCTGAAGTTCGGCGGAACGCCGCACTTCCATCCGCCAGCTTACCGGCGAGAGGGCCGCACGCTTCCGGACTCAACAGCCGGAGCGATCTTCCGCACGCCAATGCTCCTGCACCAAATCCGGGGGTTGGCGGTGTCGGTCAAATATGGATAACCGGACGGTCATCTGCACCCGCTGCAACTGCCGCGCACCTGACCGTTACTCTGGGATGGAGAAGGCCAAAAGATGTTCAGGCTTGATGCAGACAAGAGAGTGCATTTTTGCGATGGGGTCACGCGCCGCGACTTTCTTCATGCCGGCGCGCTGGGGATGCTGGGGCTAACACTGCCCGAGTTCTTTTCCCTCAAAGCCGCGGGTTCCGTGCGTGAGGATAAGGACGTCAACTGTATCCAATTGATGCTGGTTGGCGGCCCAAGCCAGCTCGACACCTGGGATATGAAGCCGGACGCCCCCGCCTCCATTCGCGGCCCCTACAAGCCCATCAAGACCAACGTTTCCGGAATCGAAATCTCTGAAATCTTTCCGCGCATGGCCAAACATGCGGATAAATTCGCCCTGGTGCGCTCCATGTATCACACCGGTGCGGCCGTGCATGACACGGGCTGCCAGATGATGCAGACGGGACGGTTGTTTCAGGGCGGCTTGGAATCTCCCAACTACGGCTCCGTGCTGCGTTACGAAAAAGGCCCGCGCGGCGACATGCCGCCCAATGTTCTGATCCCCTACATCATTGGGGAGCTGGGCGGGAACCTGCCGCACGGCGATACCGCTGGATTCATGGGCAAGGCCTATGACCCGTTCGTCCTCAACGCCGATCCCTCGGATGCCAACTTCAAAGTGCCGGACATGCTGCCGCCGGACTACATCTCTGCCGTGCGCGTTGACCGCCGCCGCAGTTGGCGCCAGGTGATTGACCAGTCGGTGGGCTACTTTGAGGAGAGCAATCAGGACGCCAAGTTGATGGATGCCACCTTCAACCAGGCTTACACGCTGATGACCTCCGCCAAGGCGCGCGAAGCATTTGAACTGACGCAGGAATCGGATGATACGCGGAAGCGCTATGGCATGACGCGAATTGGCCAGGGCTGCCTGCTGGCGCGCCGACTGATCGAACGGGGCGTGCGGTTTGTCACCGTCAACATGTTTGAGACCGTGTTTAACGACATTACGTGGGACATCCACGGCTCCGCTCCCTTCAGCCCCATTCAATGTTATAGCGACCTTGTGGGGCCAATGTTTGACAACGCCTACAGTTCACTGCTGGAAGATCTGAGCGACCGCGGCTTGCTGGAGAGCACCCTGGTGGTTGCATCGGGCGAGTTTGGGCGCACGCCGAGAATCAATCCTGCGGGCGGACGTGACCACTGGCCGCAGTGCTGGAGCATGGTGATGGCCGGCGGCGGCGTGAAGGGTGGCCAGGTGGTGGGCGCGTCGGACAACATCGGCGCGGCACCGAAGGATCGCCCCGTCATGCCTGCGCATATTGCAGCCACGATCTACAAGTGCCTGGGCATTCCCATAGATACGACTTTGAAGACTTCGCAGGGACGCGTCGTTCGTCTGGTTGACCACGGCTTTGAACCGATCGATGAATTGCTGGCATGAAGTGACAAGTGACCTGTGACATGTGACGAGCACTTGCGACGTAGATTGGGCTCGTCACATGTCACAGGTCACTTGTCACTGCTTTCTTGGGGGAATAATGAATCCGCGCCGTTTTCTGCTTCTGGTTATTTTCATCTGTAGCTGCATGGTGTTCTTTGCTGCTTATGGGTCGAACGCTGAACAATCGCCCGCCTCCGCCGTGCCGCAGATGCAGAAGGACGCTCCCTATCATCCGGGCGGGGAAGTGAAATCGGAAACGGTGGCGAATAAGCCCAGCATTGCCCCAGTGGCGGCTCACAATGCTTATCCTCCCAGCCCTCTTGCCAAATTGGAGATTTTCCCCGCGGCCATTACCATTTCAGGCTCGCATTACAATCAGCGGCTGGTGGTGGAAGGTACGTTCGCCGATGGCCACCAGGAAGATCTAACTTCTCAGGCCACTTTCACTTCCTCCAACCCCAAGGTGGCGCAAATCAACAATGATTTTGCCGGTGCGCAAGGTAACGGCCAGGCAACGATTACCGCCACTTTCCACGGGCGGCGTGCCAGCGCTCCGATCAATATTGAAAATTTCACTGGACCGGCGGTGTGGAGTTTTCGCAATGACGTTCAGCCGGTGCTGACCAAAATGGGGTGCAACTCGGGCCCGTGCCATGGCGCGACGGCGGGGAAGAATGGTTTTAAGCTGACCCTGCGCGGATACGATCCGCAGGCCGATTATCTAACCCTTACGCACCAGTCTCTCGCGCGGCGCACGGAACGCATGGAGCCCGCCAAGAGTCTGATTCTCCTTAAACCCACGCTCACAATTCCCCATGGCGGCGGAAAGCGCTTCGCGGTTGACTCCCCTGAGTACCAGGTTGTTTCCGGATGGATTGCTCAAGGAATGCCAGCGCCGCAGGATTCGGACGCGCGCGTGACGAAGATCGATGTGTTCCCGCCAGAATCTTCTCTGCGTCCCGGAACAGAACAACAGCTTGTGGTTACAGCAACCTTTAACGACGGCCGCAAGGAAGATGTGACTCGCTGGGCCAAGTACGATAGTGGCAACGAGGGCGTGGCCACGGTTGACGATTACGGGCACGTCGTGATGCACAGCTTTGGTGAGGCTCCGGTGACCGTGTGGTACCAGAGTCACGTCACCTTCTCACGCTTGCGCATTCCGTATCCCTACAAGTTGGATGAGATGGTCTTCAAGAAGGCCCCTCGCCACAATTACATTGATGATGACATCCTGCACCACCTCGAGGTTCTGCACATTCCGCCCTCGCCCCCTGCAAGCGATGCAGAATTTATTCGCCGGGCGTACCTGGACGCGGCGGGGATTCTGCCCACGCCCACTGAAGTGGAGCAATTCGTCGCCGACACGTCATCCGACAAGCGAGTGAAGCTGATCGACACCATCATGAAGCGGCCGGAATTTGTGGATTATTGGGCCTACAAGTGGTCAGACATGCTGCTGGTTACAAGCAACCGCCTTTCTGACGAAGAGATGTGGGCCTATTACGAGTGGATTCACGACAGTGTGGCCAGCAATAAACCCTGGGATAAGTTCGTCTATCAAATCGTGACAGCCACGGGCAACACGGTGGAGAACGGCGCGGCCAATTACTGGCTGGTCCACCGCGATCCATTGGACACGACGGAAAACATGGCGCAGGCTTTCCTGGGCATCACAATTACCTGTGCACATTGCCACAACCATCCCCTGGCCAAATGGACGCAAAAAGATTATTACGGCATGGCCAACCTGTTCGCGCGGGTGCGCCTGAAGACTTACTCCCCCAGCACTCCGCGCAGAGGCCAGGCAAATAGTTTCAATAACGTCACGGTCTATTCCGCGCCCACCGGCGAGTTTACGGACGACCGCTTTATGACCGTCCTGCCGCCCAAGCCCCTGGATGCAAGCGCGCTGCCGGAGACGACTCCTGGCGATACGCGCGTCTATTTCGCCAAGTGGCTTACCGCTCCGCAAAATCCCTTCTTTGCGCGCAACGCGGTGAACCGCATCTGGCGCGACTTCATGGGCCGAGGACTGGTGGAGTCCATTGAAGACCTGCGCGACACCAATCCCGCCACCAATGACCAGTTGCTGAACGATCTGGTAAAGGATTTTGTGGCGCACAACTTTGATGTCGATTACCTGATCCGGACCATCATGCAATCGGCCACCTACCAGGCCTCTTCAACGCCGCTCAAGGAAAACTCCGACGATGACAAGTTCGGGTCGCACTACGTCATCAAGCGCCTGCCGGCGGAAGTCCTGCTGGACGCCTATTCTCAGATTACCAAGGTGCCGGAACACTTTGAGGGATACCCGGCGGGAACCCGGGCCTTGCAATTGCCGGATTCCGCCGTGAAGTCGTACTTCCTCTCCGCCTTTGGCCGTCCCGTGCGCGCTCAGACGCGCGAAAGTGAGCGTACCTCCGTGCCCACGGTTACGCAGGCACTGCACATTTTTAATGGCGATACGCTGAATGACAAATTGCGAGCGCCCGGCAGCGCCACGGAAATGCTGGTCAAGCTGGGCTTTACCGACGATCAAATTGTGGATTACCTCTACCTCGCTTCCTTCAGCCGCCACCCGAAAGATAACGAGCGGAAGGCGCTGGTGGACGCGCTGAAATCAGCCGAGGCGCAGAAGGGGCAAGGCGATGAGGACACCCGACGGGCTGCCTTGAACGATCTGGCATGGGCCATGCTGACCAGCGAAGAATTTATGTTTAATCACTAGGAGCATGAATACAGGATTCGGAATCCTGTATTCGGAATACCGAATTAACTTCAAACGGGGAAGATGGGATACAAATTGACTAACACGGGGAAGTCCACCATCAAGACACCAAGACACCAAGGAAAGCCGGGTGTCCGGAAACTAATCTCATCTTTGGGTAGTTCGCACTCTTCCCGCCGCCATTCTTTTTCCTACTTCGTGCCCTGGTGCCTTGGTAGTGCTACTTTTGTTTTGGCATTTGTGGTACTCGCCAGCATGTGCCCAACCCCCGTACACGCTGATTCCAAGCCCGATTTCAACGTCCAGGTTGCTCCCATCCTGCAAAAGAACTGCCTGGCCTGCCACTCCAGCGCCGCCAAAATGGGCGGCTTGGTGATGGAGAGTTACGACGGCCTGATGAAAGGTGGCGCGCATGGTGCGGCCATCGTCCCGGGCAAAGCGGGCGAGAGCCGCATGATTCAGATGCTTGATGGCAAGGTTCAGCCGCGAATGCCCTTTGGTGGCGACCCGCTGCCGGCGGCAGACATTGCAACTCTGAAGGCGTGGGTGGATAGCGGCGCGCTGGGTCCGGCTCCCGGCGAGACCGCCAAGGCGCTGGCTCCGTTGGCTATTCCTGACATCAAGCCACAGGTTTCCGTGGTCTCTCCCGTTGCCTCCGTAAGATTTTCGCCGGACGGCAAGATGCTCGCCGTGGGCGGGTACCAGACGGTGCGGCTTTTTGATACAGCCAGTGGTAAGACCATCGCCACGCTCTCCGGCCACGCGGATTATGTGCGTTCCATCGCCTTCAGCCCCGATGGCAAGTTGCTGGCCGCGGCGGGGGGGCCTCCCCAGCGTGGCGGCGAAATCAAGATCTGGGATTTGCAGACCCAACAACTTCTGAGGACTTTGAACGGCCACAAAGACTGCATCTATTCGGTGGCGTGGAGCCCCGATGGGAAACTGTTGGCCTCGGGCAGCTACGACAAGATGGTGAAGCTCTGGGATGCGGCCACCGGGCAGATAATAAAGAATCTCCAGGATCACATTGACGCCGTCTTCGCCGTGGCCTTCAGTCCTGATGGCAAGCACCTGGCTTCCGGTTCGCAGGATCGCAGCGTCAAGATTTGGGATATTGCCACCGGCCAACGGCTTTATACCCTGAGTGATTCCGGCGATGGTCTTACCAGCATTACGTATTCTCCATCTGGAAAACAGATTGCCGCCGCCGGATACGACAAGACGATTTACGTTTGGGACTTAGGCGATAGTGACGGCCACCTGGCGCATTCACTGATCGCCGATGAGGACAGCATCCTGTCGCTCGCCTGGACGCCGGATGGAAAGACGTTGATCACCAGTTCGTCCGATGGCTCCATCCGCTTCCGCGACGCGGCCACGCTGGACCCAATCCGCGTAATAGACCATCAGTCGGAGTGGGTGGAGGCAATCGCCATTAGCCCAGATGGAACGCGCCTTGCCGCGGGGCGCTTCAATGGCACGATGAGTTTGTACGACGTGAAATCGTTCAAGGAAGTGCTGGGACCGTGGGTGGCGTTTGAAAGCACGGGAGACGGTACACGGGATACGGGACACGTCAACCAAGTTTCGGGCCTCTGATTTTCGGCCCGGGTTCAACTGATCGAGGTTATTTATGAGAAGTAAATTTCTCTCCGCATTAACACTCCTTTTGTTAGCGGCTTCGTGTGTTGCGCCCTTGCGTGCTGACACCCGGGTAATTCCTCCCGAGGTCACCAAGATTTGGCCAGTGGGCATGCAGCGCGGAACGACGGCCACCTTCACGCTCGACGGCCGCAATCTCTCCGACCTCAAAGCCGTCATCTTCGATGTTCCGGGAATCACGGCAAAGGTCGAGCAGATTACCGACATCCCGGAAAAGGTGATGGGGGTGCGCATCGGTGTTGACACGTCCGCACCTGTACCTCTCGGCAAAAAGCAGACGGCCACACTGGAAGTTACGGCTTCAAAGGATGTTGAGCCCGGCCTCCACTGGTTTCGAATTCGAACTCCTCTGGGATCCACGAATCTAATGCCTTTTGATGTGGGCGCTTTTCCTGAAGTCTCCTCCACTGTGGATTCGATGGACCATGCTGAAACGCAGCCTGGAGTCACGGCTTTGCCTGCCACCCTTGTGGGGACGATTGCCGTTCCTGGCCAGGTTGACAATTATCAGTTTGAAGGTCGCGCCGGGGAAGAGCTGGTCTTCATGGTGACGGCGATGCCCTTGGGTTCAAAACTCGAATCGCAACTGGTATTGCGGAACGATGCCGGCCAGGTGCTGGCCCAGTCTGGTGAATATCTGAACAGACCGGATGCCGTGCTGACTTATAAGCTGGCAGCCGCTGGCAAGTATACGTTGTCTGTCACTGATCGGGAAAAAGGCGGGAGCGTTGACCATTTCTATCGTGTCGATGCCGGCCCCGCCCCTTACATCGCCCACGTATTCCCGCTGGGTGTGCGCGCGGGAGAATCCGCGAACGTCACAGTTGATGGCGTCAACCTGGGTGATTCGCGCGAAGTAAAGGTTGATGCCCCCAAGGCGGTTAGCGGCTGGACCACCACGCCGCTTCGGGTGAAGGGTGATGGCGGGTGGTCACTGAATACGGTGAAGCTGGTAGTGGGCACCGCTCCCGAGGTTCTTGAGCAGGAACCCAATAACTCACCGGCGCAGGCGCAGACGGTCTCCCTGCCCGTCACAGTCAACGGGCACATCTCTGGCGGCGTTGATAACGGCGGGGCGCCCGATGAGGACTACTTCCGCTTCCATGCCCGCAAGGGTGAGAACCTGACGATCGATGTTGCCGCGGCAAGATTGGGCTCGCCACTCGATTCCGAGATTGAAGTGCTCGACGCGAAGGGCAATTCCATCCCTCGCGCCACGCTCCGCTGCCTGAATGAAACCTACACAACGCTTTCCGACAAGGATTCGCGGCGGCCGGAAATCAGATTGGTATCCAGTTCAGGCTTGCGCGAAGGGGATTATCTGATGATCGGTGATGAGCTGGATCAGCTCACCCTGATCCCCGACCAGCCTGACGCGGATGTGGGTTTACGCGGCGCCGATGGCCTGCGCTGGTCGCTTCTGGGAACTTCGCCGGACGCGCATGCCCTTAACACGCCTGTTTACAGGGTTCAGCTACTTCCGCCTGGCGCGGAATTTCCCCCCAACGGTCTGCCCGTGTTTCACCTGACCTGGCGGAATGATGACGGTGGGCCGGGCGATGGACAGGATTCGCGGCTCGACTTTGTTGCTCCCGAAGATGGCGATTATCTTGTGCACCTCAAGGACGTTCGCGGCCTGGAAGGGAAGGACTTCGCCTATCGCCTCTCATTGCATGATGCGGAACCTGATTATCGCCTCAGTGCAGACCCAGGAAATCCCAACATCCCGCAGGGTGGTTCTGCTTTTGTCACCGTAACCGCCAATCGTGTTCGCGGCTACGATGGCCCGATTGACATCAGTGTTGACGGGCTTGCCGCCGGAATCACTGCAAGTCCAGCTACCATCCCAGCCGGGCAGGATTCAACCGTGCTGGTTTTCACTGCTGGCGCCAATGCGTCCGTCGATGCTCTTCCGGTAGCGTTCAAGATGGTGGGGCATGCGAAGATAAATGGTGTGGATGAAGCCAGGGTCGCGAATCCGGATGCGCCGCTCACCCTGGCTTCTGTCATTCCGCCTCCGGATGCGGTAATTACCACCGGGCCAACGCATGTTACTCTCGCGCCTGGCCAGGATATGAAGGTTACGCTTCATGTTGACCGCCGCAACGGCTTTCAGGGTCGAGTGCCGTGCACGGTCATCAATCTTCCCCCGGGAGTTCGCGTGGTCAATATCGGACTGAACGGTGTCCTGGTTTCCGAGACTCAGTCGAGCCGCACCTTTACCTTGCATGCCGAGGATTGGGCCAAACCCATCACCCAGCCCATCTATGTGGTCGGCATGGTTGAATCGAATTCACCCACCAGGAGCCCGTCCGCGCCTTTGCTGGTCGAAGTGGTGGGGAATAAAGAGACGGCGAGTGTGAGCGCGAACAAGGAAGGCGACGGCAAGCCGGGAGAGAGTGATACGCGTCCCCCCAAGCCCTAGCGGTGCAGCGCGGACTTGGATTGCAGGTCCGCGCCGCATAAACCAAACCTAAGGATTAATCACCACTTTATTACGTCCGGGAGTTCCCATCACTTCAATCGCCTTGGCGATTTCCGTGAGCGGGAAGCGGTGGGAAATGACCTTTTCCGGATCCACCACGCCGCGTTCCATCAGGCGGATGGCGCTCTGCATGGCGAGTGGATTGGTGGAGAAGCTGGAGTCCATGCGGGCCTCAAGAAAATGCATCAGCCCGCCATCCAATTCGATCTTTTCGTGAGTCGTAATGCCGAAGATGTTCCACCGCGTGCCGCGCCGCAGCAGGCTGACCATCATATTCACGGCTTGAATGGGCCCGGCCGCTTCCAGAACGAAGTCGGGGCCGTCGGACAGGATCTCATAAACTTTGGCCTTTACGTCATCGCGCTTGGGGTTCAAAAGGTGTGTCGCCCCCAGTTTGTGGGCGGTATCCAGCGCATGATCGCTCACGTCCACGGCAATCAGCCGGCCCGCTCCAGCCGCTTTCGCGACCATCAGGCAATACATTCCAATTCCACCCGTCCCGATGATCACTACATCGTCGCCCACCTTCATTTCAGAGTAGTTGATGATGCCTTTCCACGCGCCGCTCAGCGGTTCGGTCTGGCAGGCGGCGTCAAAGCTCACATTCTTGGGCTTGGCGTAAAGTGAGTTCGCGCCGGTCACCGTATATTCGGCAAAGCTGCCGGGACGCACATCGTCGGGGCCGTCGCCTCCCGTTGTGTACATGCGCTCGCAATAGTGCTCCTTGCCCATCAGGCAGTACCGGCAATATCCGCAATGGCCGCTGGGACAGACGATAACTTCATCGCCTTCCTTCACGCTGCGCACGTGCGCTCCGACCGCGGCCACAATTCCGGCGGGTTCGTGCCCGGGGACCAGGGGAAAGCGCACGTTCTTGCGAATGCCCTTAATGGCTTTGTAATCGGTGGCGCAGATTCCGCACGACTTGATTCGCACAACCGCTTCATCCGGTTTCGGTGTGGGTGTAGGCCGTTCCTCCAGCACCAGTTTGTCAACTTCATATAAGACTGCAGCTAACATGGAATCAATCCTCCATCTGAAATATTCAGTGGCCGTCTCCGCCGGGTGGCGTGAACTCTTCTCGGCAACTCAAAGAGTTTAACGCATGAAAATGCTTCCGCGTAGGTTTTTCCCCCGGTGGTTAAGTTACAATGGAACGTTGTCCAGGCCTTGGTGTTGCTTACACCGAGCCTGGCAGGGTTTCAGAAAGCCGACATGCACATCCCGGATGGATATCTCAGCCCGTCGACTTGCGCGGTTCTTTACGCGGCCGCCACGCCGTTCTGGTACACCGCCTTGCAGCGCGTAAAGAAGAGCCTTTCCACACGGCTGGTTCCTTTGCTCTCCGTGATGGCGGCACTTTCATTTGTGGTGATGATGTTTAACCTGCCGCTCCCGGGCGGGACCACGGGGCATGCCGTGGGTGTTGGCATCGCCACGATTATTCTGGGGCCGTGGGCTTCCATTCTTGCCATTTCCATTGCGCTCGGGATTCAGGCCGTCTTCTTTGGCGATGGAGGCATCACCACGCTCGGCGCCAACTGCTTCAATATGGCGATTGTGGGGTCGCTGGTGGCATACGCCGTTTACCGCCTTGCGTCGGGGCACGTTGCGCTAACGTCTTCGCGCCGAGTGGTGGCGGCGGCACTGGCCGGTTACGCGGCCATCAACGCATCGGCGTTTTGTGCAGCGGTGGAGTTTGGCATTCAGCCGATCTTCTTTAAAGACGCAACTGGTGCTCCGTTATATGCCCCTTACTCATTGAGCATTGCAATTCCGGCAATGATGATCGGCCACCTGACCTTTGCCGGTCTGGCGGAATTGGTGCTGACGGCCGGCGTGGTGGCCTATTTTCAGCGCACCAACCCTTCATTATTGAAGGTCACTGCGCCCGGAGAGTTGGCCGCGGATGGTGAAAGTGCAGACCGGGAAAATCGGACCATCTGGCGAACCGTGCGCCCGTTGTGGGTTGGGCTGGCCCTGCTGATGGTGCTGACGCCGCTGGGTATTTTGGCCGCCGGGACTGCCTGGGGGGAGTGGAGCTCGCGCGACTTTTCCAATCTGCAAGCGCGGGAGAAGATGGCGGTAGCCTCACACAACACCCAGCCTCCCATGGATCCACCGAAGGGCTTGCAGCGCCTATCCACGCTGTGGACCGCGCCGGTCCCGCAATACGCGCCATCATTTGTGCGGCGTCCGGCGGTGGGTTATGCCCTCTCCGCCATGTTTGGTTCTGGCGTGATAATTTTGGTTTCGCTGATTGCCGGGTCGCTGGCCATGAGGGGCAAACGGAAAAGTATCTAGGAGTTAGGGTCTAGGATTTAGGAGCTGGGATCTAGGATTCAGTCGCCATGATTACCTGGTCAGACGCCGCGTGGTCAGGAAAAGAGCTTGCTCGTCACTCGACACATGTCACTTGTCACTGCTTTTAACCGCTATGAACTTTCTTGAGCGCACACTTGCCGGGTTTCTCAGCGCCGTGGAGCACGCTCTGGATGCCGAAGAGCTTGCCAAGGCCAACGGTCTGCTCCAGCGCCTTGATCCTCGTGTCAAAGTCGTGGGCCTCCTCATCCTGCTTATTGCCGCGGCAACGGCACACAAGCTCTGGGTGATCGGCGCGGTATTTGCCATTGCGCTCATCCTTGCTCTGGCTTCACAAGTCTCCCCTTTACTTCTGGCCAAACGTGTTTGGATTCCCGTCCTGCTTTTCACCGGAATCATCGCCCTGCCCGCACCATTTGTAATCCCAGGCCGGGTGGTGGCACATCTTCCCGGCCTCGGTTGGCCGCTGACTCGGCAGGGATTATTAAGCGCCGGCTATTTGGTGAGCCGGGTTGAGACCGCGTCCACGCTTTCGGTGCTGCTGATTCTCTCGACGCATTGGAACCACGTCTTGAAGGCTCTGCGCGTGCTTCGCGTTCCCGTGGCGGTGGTGGTGATTTTGGGAATGGCCTACCGCTATATTTTTCTGCTGATTGATAGCGCCCGCGATATGCTGGAATCGCGCCGCAGCCGCATGGTGGGCGAATTGCCAGGACCTGAGCGCCGCCGCCTTGCCGCCGCCAGTGTGGGCGTGTTGATGTCGAAAACGATGCAATTGAGCGGCGACGTTTACAGCGCCATGCTCTCCCGTGGGTTCCGGGGGGAAGTCTACATGCTGGACGATTTCCGCACCGCCGCGCTCGATTGGATTATGCTGTTTCTGTTTGCAGTGCTTGCGGGTGGCGCATTCTACTATGGAAGGTGAGAGAAAGAGGGCTGAAGGGTGAAGGCTAAATTCTAAATGATGAATGATGAATGCTGAAATGATGAATGCTGAATTGTGAAGCCATCAATTTGAATTCAAGACTTTGAAATCCAAAATTGAAAATGCATAATCGCAAATCACAAATCGCAAATCGAAAATAAGATGCCTGTTCCCGTCTTTGACGTCCGTGAAGTCACATTTCGCTACAACAAGGTGGTGGCTCTCGATTGTTTGAGCCTGACCATTGCGCCCGGCCAGCGTGTGGCTCTGTTGGGGGCAAATGGCTCCGGCAAGTCCACTCTGCTGCGTATGCTTGATGGATTGGCCTTTGCGGAGAAGGGCTGCATCACGTTTTGTGGCGAACCGCTGACGGAAGAGCGCTTGCAGACCCCCGAATTTGCGTATCCCTTCCGCCGCCGCGTAGGACTGGTGTTTCAGAACCCCGACGTGCAACTGTTTTCCCCTACGGTGTTTGATGAAGTGGCTTTCGGGCCTTTGCAGCTCGAATGGTCAAAGGAAAAGGTCCGTGCCAAGGTGGAAGAGATGCTGGAGATGATGAAGATCTCCCACCTCCGGGACCGTTCACCGCATCACCTTTCGACGGGGGAGAAGAAGCGCGTGACGCTGGCCTCCGTGCTGGTACTTGATCCCGAAGTGTTGCTGCTGGATGAGCCCACGGCGGCGCTTGACCCCAAGAGCGCCAGCCAGATGATCGATTTCCTGGTGGGTCTGCGCGGCGGCCCGAAGACGGTGATTACCAGCACGCACGACCTCGACATCGTGGAGGATATTGCCGACCAGTGCTTTGTGTTCCAGACCGGCCAGTTGGTGGCCGCGGGAACGCCCGCGGAAATCCTTAGCCAAACCACCATGCTGGAACAGACGAACCTTGTACACGTCCACCGGCACGTTCATGATGGCGGTGAAACGCACTCCCACGCTCACATCCATCCCCACGTCCATCCGCACAAGCACTGAGTGCCTTCAGCATGCATGGAGGTCTCGCGAATCTCTGTGCCCTCAGTGGCGGGCGAAGACGTTCACACAAAGGGCACAGAGCTCTGCGAACACTGTGGGAAAAAATTGAAGAGCCCGGAGTGCACGGAGGGATTGCGGAGGATTGGTTTAAGAGTTTGAGAAGGACTTTGACCGGACTATCAGGCGCGAGCCAACTCCGCTTCAAGCATCGCTTTTCCGTATTCATGCCCTTTTTCAAAGGCGGAGAGATTGAGTTTCTCGGTGCCGCGGGGTACGGACGAGGCAATCGCCTTTCGTACCGCTTCCGGTGAAGCTACGCCTGTCACGGCGGTAACAAAGCCCACCATCACCATATTCAGAACCATTTTGCGCCCCAACTCCTCGGCGAAGCGGGTGGCGGGAATGCCGTAGGTGCGAGTTTCGTGGTTCAGGCGTTCCGGCTGAATCATGTCCTGCTCATAGAGCACCAGGCCGCCGGGCTTCAGGTCTGTTCCATATTTTTCGTTGGCGTCCTGCGACATCACCACCAGGAGATCGGGGACCGTCAGATAGGGATAGAGAATCGGTTCGGGCGAAACGAGAAGCTGCACGCTGCATGTTGTGCCGCGCGCTTCGGGGCCAAAGCTCTGCGTCAGGGTCACGAACTTGCCATCGTGCAGGGTGGCGGCGTTGCCAATCACCATGCCGGCCAGAACCACGCCCTGCCCACCGAATCCCGCGATGCGGATTTCCGTAGTACCCATCAGTCGCCTCCCATTCCGGCGTATTGATCGCGCAGAGTGTGCCGGAGCTGCTGTTCCATGCTCTGCTGCAAGGTGGGCCGTTCAATGTCCACGAACTTGCCGACGGTGATCTGCCCTTGCAGGTCGATGTCAACATCGTGCGTGCGCGCGCCGTTCTTGATGATGCTTCGTTCCTTGTAAAACTTCATCGTATCCAACCCATCGCCCATCTTATTGCGGCGCTGGTAGAGGGTGGGGCAGGGCGCAAGAATTTCGATGAAGGAGAATCCCTTTTTGTTAATGGCCTCCACCATGGAGTGGGCGATGTGGCGCACGTGGAACGCGGTCCAGCGGGCCACATAGACGGCTCCGGAGGACTCTGCCAGGAAGGGCAGGTTGAAGGCATGCTCGTAGCAGCCGTAAGGTGATGTTGAAGCTGTTGCTCCCAGCGGAGTAGTGGGCGCCACTTGGCCGCCGGTCATGCCATAAATGAAGTTGTTGACGCAGATGACAGTGATATCCACATTCCGGCGGGCGGCATGGATAAAGTGGTTGCCGCCGATGGAGATCAGGTCGCCATCGCCGCTGTATACCACCACGCTGAGGTCAGGATTGGCTAGCTTCAATCCGGTGGCAAAGGGTATGGCGCGGCCGTGCGTGGTGTGGAACGAGTCCAGGTTCACGTAACCCGCCACGCGTCCGGTGCAGCCAATTCCGGAGACTACAGCCACTTTTTCCAGGGGCAGCTTGGATTCCACCAGCGCGCGGGCAAAGCAGTTTACCGTGGTGCCGATGCCGCAGCCGGGGCACCAGATGTGCGGCATGCGGTCCGTGCGCAGGAAAGGTTCTACAGGATTGACAATGGGGAGTGTGCTCATTTCGCCGCCTCACGAATTGCTTGCAGGATTTCTTCCGGTTGGTGCACCATGCCGCCGCCATGCCCCAAAAGTTCCGTGCGCACGGTGCTGCCGGCGAGGCGTTCCACCTCATAAAACATCTGGCCGTAATTCATTTCCACCACCGGGAAGGAGTGGATGCGCGCCGCCAGCTCTCGAATGCGCTTTTCCGGGAATGGCCACGCCACGATGAGCCGCAGCAGGCCCACTCGCAAACCTTCCGCCCGAGCCATCTTTACGGCATGCTGGGCCACGCGTGAGGTGATGCCATACGCCACCAGAACAATATCAGCATCTTCGGTCTGGTGTTCTTCCCAGCGGCAGATGCGATCACCGTTGTCGCGAATCTTCTTCACCAGGCGGCTTACCAGCGTCTTTTGCGTCTGCCAGTTCATCGCGGGGTAGCCCTTTTCGTCATGCGTCAACCCCGTCACGTGAATGCGATAGCCGTCGCCCGCTTTTACCATTTCAGGAATTCCGTCTGCGCCCGGGCGGAAGGGAAGATATTCCGAAGGGGGAAGGGAAGTGTAGCGCCGGGGGAAAATCTTGATCGATTCCGCCTCGGGGATGACCACCTTCTCGGTCATGTGGCCGACGCTCTCATCCATCATCACCAGGACGGGCGTTCGGTACTCTTCCGACAGGTTGAAAGCGTCAATCATCAGGTCAAAGCATTCCTGCGGCGAATTGGGGCAGAGGGCGATGATTTCATAATCGCCATGCGATCCCCAGCGCGCCTGCATCATGTCACCCTGGCCGGGAAGCGTGGGCAAACCCGTTGAAGGTCCGCCGCGCTGCACATCCACCAGCACCAGCGGAGTCTCCGTCATGGCGGCATAACCGAGGTGCTCCATCATCAGGGAGAACCCCGGGCCGGAAGTCACCGTGAAGACCTTGGCCCCACCCCATGCCGCTCCCACGATGGCGATTGAGGATGCCAGTTCATCTTCCATTTGCAGAAATACTCCGCCCACGGTGGGAATGCGCGAGGCGAAACGCTCCACGATTTCCGTGGAGGGAGTAATGGGATATCCGGCAACAAAGTTAGCCCCGGCGGCAAGCGCACCCTCGCAAGCAGCTTGATCGCCGTCAAGGAAATGCGCACCAGTCAAAACGGATTTGGGTGTAGCAGCAGTTAAAGTTGTCATAATTTTTCGTTTGCCGAGGCTGGAATTGCTGATGGTTGCTTGCCACTTGCCAATTCCTGGCTCTCCTTGGGCACGCGAATGCCGTAGATGGCGAAATCCGGGCAATAGAGCCCGCACAGATCGCAGCCAGTGCATGCCTCTTCGTTGGCAAGAAGGGGGGGGTGATAGCCATGCTCATTAAACTTTTCAGAGAATTGAAGAACTTTGGGCGGGCAAAATTCGATGCAAAAGCCGCAGCCCTTACAGCAATCCCAATCGATAAAGACCTGGCCACGGAACTTGCGAGTTTTTGGCGCCGGAGTGCCCTCAGGCATGTGAACCTCGACGAAAAGCGTAATTTAGCGAACGTATCAGGGACTTGTTGTCATACCCTGAGCCCTGAGTGTTCTACTTAGCATTTTGATGTCCAATTTGACCGGGCAATTTCAAAAATGTGATGTTTTTTGAAGCGCTGAAGGACGTATTGTCTGGTAATGCGCGGAGAGAATGGGTTGGGTTGGTGCTGTGTGTGTACCGCGCGCATTGCCGGGTTGAGTGAATGCGATTCGCTATACCCAGCAGTGCGCTTCATTGGTGGTTAGATTGCCTCGTGATGTGGCCACCCTCCACGCCCGCTCACAGCCAGGATTGCCTGCGTCACTTCATCCTGTGTTAATAATCTACGCCCCGTAGAAAATCCTGCGTGGGGACGTACTGAAAGCGTTCAGGGTTGCTTCTCACCAACGCGTCGCCCCACTGATAGCCGGTGGTGCCGCGTTCATTCCGTTCACTGTCCTGAATAACCACACGGTCCAATTGGTAGTTTTCAAAGCTCTCATTGTACTTGGCATTGGCGTCCCAGCGTGCTTCCACGTCGGCATTGTGTCGGTCATTCGCCCGGCTGGTGGTCTCGGCGCGCGCCGTGGCGGCAGCTCCGATATCATGAATATTCTGGATGACGATATTGGTTTGCCGCTGGATTTCGGCGCCATTCTGCCGGTAGCTGTTGACCATGGCGACAAGGGTGGGCCACTCCTCATCCGCATATTGTTTGGGGAGGCCTACGATGTTGATGGTCAGCGCCCATTGCGCGCCCGTGGGCTTCATGGCGCCAATCTTGACGCTGGCCAACAGGGGGCCCTTTCCGGTGTTCATATCCAGTTCTCCCAAAACAAGAACAGCAGCCGATTCATAGGGGCTCGGTTGTATGTTCTTGCCGCTGGTCAACCGGAAGGTAGGCACAGGTGTATTGTCCCTCTGATGAGCCTGCTGCGCCACGGTCATCCATGACTTCACCAGGTCGCCGCCATAGGGGCAGACAAAGTAAGGCCGATGGGCTTTGTTCAGATAGTCGATCATGCCGCGGGTTTGGGGATTTCTGGGATCGTAAATCTGCTGAAGCATTCCGCCCAGGTGGACCTCCTCCCCCCGGGGACCGGCCGCGTGTACCGCGCCTCCGCCCGCGTTGGTGATCCGCCATCCTGCGGGAAGGCCAATGCTGCCGCTATTGTCAGGAAAGCCGGTCTGCCGCAGCGGTTGGGCAACACCTTCATGGCCGTGGGGGCCCGTGGATGGCGAGGATGGTGCGGGCTTCGCGGCTTCCGTGTGCCATGCCTCATTCAGCTTCTTCAGCATCGGATTCAAAGTCTTGCCGAATCGATCCGCATCATCATAGAGGAGGGCAGCGGCCGGTTTGGTTCCGCTGGGCATTGATACAATTACCATACCGGCGATGCGTCTTCCTCCCAGATTTGCCGCTGTGAGCGTAAAGAATGTGGCGATTGAGTCCCTTGCTGGGGTCTGGAAGAACTTGCCGATCTGGGGCCGGTCGCCGAAATTACCATGAAGTGTGTGCAGCATTGATCCCATGGCGTGTTGCATTGAGGTCTCATCCGGGAGTGGCCCGAAAACAATCTGCCCGCCGCCGGGGTTGTTGATGGTCTTCAGTCCGTCATCGGCGCGGAGTTGGGCAAGGAATGGAACGAACCAGAGCAGGAGCAATAACAGCGACACCTGAAATGTAAACTGAAGGCGATTCATGCCACTCTCCTTGCCTCTTGCGAGGTACAACAGAATCTCATCAGGTCGTTACAGATATGCTTCGTTTTATGAGCACCGTGCTGCGGGTCGCAACTCCGGTATGGGTGACGTTTTTGATGGTAGCCTGAAGGTATTTCCAGCAACAAGTGATTACCGCGAGATGAGCGAGGGGTCAATTCACTGTTGCTCCAGAAATTCCGCACAGGCATTAAGCTTATCATATCAGCCTGATTGCCGATGAAGCTATGATGCGCTGTGCCCGTCAGGGTTTCCAAACGGCCCGGCGCGGTGTAAACTTCTATATTCGATTGTGCGGGGGATGACTTGCCGTCCCCTGTAAAGTGAATTCATTTTTCAGCGAGGGTAGGGCAAGCCCTGCCCTACAATCTCATTTATCATAAGGAGCACTCATGGCGGCAAAACGCATTGGTATTCTTACCGGTGGCGGCGACGTTCCCGGGTTGAACTCTGTTATCAAGACGGTTGTCTATCGAGCCAGCGATGTTGGCGATGAGGTGATCGGCATCCGGCGCGGATGGGAAGGCCTGACGCACGTTGACCTGAATGATCCTGCCAGCCGGGCGCACTACATTCTTCCTCTCGACCGCGAAAATACGCGCACCGTGGATCGCACCGGCGGCACGTTTCTCCACACTTCGCGCACCAATCCGCAGAAGATGAAGAAACTGCCGAAGGTCTGCGAGGGCGGCAATTTTCCCCTTATCGATAGCACCAAGAAGGGCGTGACGTCGAAAGTTTATGACATCACTCCGCAAGTCTTGAAGAACGTTGCCACGTTGGGTCTCGATTACCTGGTGGCGATTGGCGGCGATGACACGCTCAGCTACGCGGCGCGTCTGGACAAGGAAGGCGTGAAGGTAATTGCCGTTCCCAAGACCATGGACAACGATGTGCGCAACACCGAATACTGCATCGGATTCTCCACGGCCATCACCCGCGCCATGGACGCCATTGACCGGCAGCGGACCACAGTGGGATCGCATGAGCGCATTGGCGTGTTTCGCGTTTTCGGCCGCGATGCCGGATATACGTCGCTTTATACCGCCTATGTTCTCGGCATCCGCTGCGCCATCCCGGAGTACAAGTTCGACCTGAAGAACATGATTGAACTGCTGCTGAAGGATAAGAAAGAGAATCCCAGCAACTATTCCATCGTGGTTCTGTCGGAAGGCGCGGAGTGGGAAGGCTATTCGGTGCGTGAGTACGGTGAGGCGGACGCTTTCGGCCATCGCAAGAAGGCCAACGTGGGCGAGGACCTGAGCGATGAGATCAAAAAGGCAAGCGGGCAGGAGACCGTGGTGAGTGACCTCACTTACGAACTGCGCAGTGGCAGCCCGGACTTTGTGGATAAACTCGTGGCTTCAACTTTTGCCAGCATGGCGAGCGATTGCATCGCCAAGGGCGAGCATGGTTTGATGACTGCCATCAACAAGGGGATTTATGCCATGGAGCCGATTCCTGATCCCAAGCTGGGACCGCGCCGCGTTGACGTTGCCAATATGTACGACACCGAGCGATATCTGCCGAAGTACGAAAACAAACGCGGACTGCCGATCTTTTTGACACAGCCGTAGAAAAGCAGAAAGCAGGAGTCAGGAGACAGAATATGGTTCGTCTCTGGCAATCCTTGACGCGCAATCAAAGGTGTTTTCGAGGGGGCAGGCCTTGTGCCTGCCCTCAAGAAATGCGCCCACGAGAGCCCTCCAGTGAAGTGGAGTAAAGGGCGTTGCGAACAAGACGGCAGCATACATCGAATGCACTCAGCGGCAATGGCATAACACATCGACAATGAAACTGAACCCGTTCAAGACTGCCGTGGTCGTCTGCCTATTGATGCTGCTGGCCGGGTCAGTACTTCAGACGGCGGGTGGGGCTCCCAACGGGTGGGGTGTTGATGACGCGTACATCTCGTATCGGTACGCAAAAAACCTGGAGATGGGCAGAGGGCTGGTATTCAATCCCGGGGAGCGGGTGGAGGCGTACACCAATTTTCTATATGTATTGCTGCTCGTGCCTGCCTTCTGGGTTACCAATGTTGACGGCGCGTACTTCTTTTCCGTTTTTCTTAACCTGATCTTTGCCACTGCGGCGTTCCTGCTTTTTGTGGGGGATGTCCGGCGACGCCTGGGTGAGAGCAGCGCCATGGCGGCTGCCTTCCTTTTCGCGCTTTGCCTGCCTGTCTGGGTTGCCGTGGCATGGGGTCTGGAATCAAATTTGGTGCTGGCCATCTCCATCGCCGTCTGGGTGTTGGTGGAACAAACTGCGTCCGAGCCCACTAACCACGCCATCGGCCTGCTCTGCCTGGCGATGGTGCTCTCTCTTCTGGCGCGGGCAGACGGATTCATTATTGTCGGGGTTGCCCTGTTTTACCTGTTGATCAAGAAGCGATTTCGCGCCCTGATGATAGGCACGACGGTTGTCGTGGGCACTCTGGTTGTTTACGAATGCTGGAGATACAGCTACTACGGGTACCTGCTTCCCAACACATTCTATGCCAAGGTTGCGGGACCCCTTGTCCCGCGCATCATTCACGCCTACAGACAATTGAGCAGCATCGCCATGTTCGAAGGATTGCTCCCTCTGCTCCTTGTTATCGCGTTTGCATTGGGAGAGGAGATCCGCAGTTCATTCAAGGGCCACTCGCAACTCGCCGAAGGGATTCGGTTTGATCTGATCTTTCCGCTGGTGTGGTTGCTCTACTGGTTCTATATCGGGGGAGATCTTTATTGGGACAGGTTTCTCCTCATTCTCTTTCCGATGGGGCTTTTCGCCCTCCTGAAATTCTTCGCGGGTAACGCCCGCGGGAAGATCCTGGCGTTTGTGGTTGTGTCACTGGCATTCATGGAAGTCGCCCCCCCTCTTCGAATGGATACGAGGTTTGACTACCGATTCGACCGGTATGATTGCTGGATTGTCACAGGGAAATTCCTGGGAGCAAACTTTCCTGGCAAAGTGATCGCCACCGGAGGCATTGGAAAAATCGCGTTTTTTTCAGACCTGAACACGCAGGATATGTTGGGGCTTGCCGATCCCGTTCTGGCGCATCGCCCTGTGACCCCCGGAGACTTCGACCCGGGCCACATGAAGTTCGATCCGGATTATACCCTTTCTCGAAAGCCTGACTTGATTGCCAACTGGATTACCGAAAATCTCGACACGAGTTACAACTTGACCCGGGCGAAGTATGAAAAGGCTGGCTACAGGATTAAGTATCTGGTTTACCCCGGAGCGACGCGCCCCGCGCAAAGCATCCTCGACGTGGAGGGTGGGAATGACGCAACCCTTCAGCAGTGGATTGCGAAAGGTTATAACTTCGCCATTCTGGTCAGAAACTAATGCGCCCGGGCAAAGCCTGGGTGCCGGGAACAGGGAGCCGAATTTGCCGGGAATGAACACTGGAATTATCAGCCTCGCCGGGAGCTTCACACACTTGCTTTTTGCTCTTCTCCTTGCAACTTCTTACGTGGTTCTGCGGCTGGTTTTATGACTGAAATCCAACCGCCTCCGAATCCCCTCGACCTCACGTTGCTCCTGCATCACGCTTTTGGTTTTGACAGATTCCTTCCCAATCAGGAAACGGTTATTCAGGCCGTGATTGAAGGCCGCGACGTCTTGCTGGTCATGCCCACTGGCTCGGGAAAGTCATTGTGCTACCAGTTGCCCGCCATCGCGCGGGGTGGCACGACGCTGGTCATCAGTCCGCTGATTGCCCTGATGGAAGATCAGGTGGCCAAGCTGAAGGCGCTGGGATTTGTGGTGGAGTGCATCCATTCCGGGCGCCGCCGCATGGAGTCGCGCGATGTCTGCCGCGACTACCTGGCGGGAAAACTTCAATTCCTTTTCATCGCTCCGGAGCGGCTGCGCGTGACGGGCTTTCCGGAGATGCTGGCCAAGCGCCCGCTTTCTCTGATTGTGGTGGATGAAGCGCACTGCATTTCGCAATGGGGCCATGATTTCCGCCCGGACTATCGCCGCCTGGGACAGTATGTGCCCAGCTTGCGCCCGGCGCCAGTGATCGCGCTAACTGCCACGGCCACGCAGCCGGTTCAGGACGACATTGTGGAGCAGCTCGGACTGGCAGATGCGGCCCGCTTCATCCACGGCTTTCGGCGCTCCAACATTGCAATTGAGGTGGTGGAGGTTTCACCCTCGCAACGTTCCCCCCTGACCCGGGAATTGCTGGCGGACGCGGGTCGGCGTCCGGCGATTGTTTATACCCCCACGCGCAAGCAGGCTGAAGCCCTGGCCAATGAGCTCTGTGCCTATCACTCGGCGGCCGCCTACCATGCCGGACTGGATGCGGACCGGCGCAAGCAGGTGCAGGAGGATTTTCTGGCGGGCAAGCTGCAAATCATCGTGGCCACAATTGCCTTCGGTATGGGGATTGATAAATCCGACGTCCGCACCGTCATCCATACCGCGTTGCCTGGCAGTATTGAGGCCTATTATCAGGAGATCGGCAGAGCCGGGCGAGATGGAAAGCCCAGCCGCGCATTGCTGATGCACTCCTACGCGGACCGCTACACCCACGACTTTTTCTACGAGCGGGATTATCCCGACGTGAAGATTCTGGAAAGCATTTACGCGATGTTGGAGGTCCAACCGCAGGAAAAGGGCGAGCTGCAAAAGCAGGCGCTGATGGACACCGAGGTTTTTGACAAAGCGCTGGAGAAGCTTTGGACGCACGGCGGCGCGGTGGTGGACTATGCCGAGAACGTCACCCGCGGCCACGACGAATGGCGCCAACCCTACCTTGCCCAAGCTGAGCACAAGCGTCAACAGATTGAACGCATGATTCGCTACGCTGAGAGCAACCAGTGCCGCATGGCCAACGTGGTGCGCCATTTCGGTGACGTCGCCGATGGCGAAAAACCCTGCGGAATTTGCGATTATTGTGCGCCGCAAACCTGCACCGCGCAAAGATTTCGCACTGCCACACAAGCCGAGCATGCGGCATTGTTACGGACGGTGGCGGAACTGCATGTGGGCGGGACGAAATCCACCGGCAGGCTTTACACTGAACTCTTTCCCCACAAGGAGATGAGCCGCGACGACTTTGAGAACCTGTTGGGCGGAATGGCGCGGGCGGGAATTGTAGTGTTGGCCGATGCGGTTTTTGAGAAGGATGGGCGCCAGATTCCGTATCGGACCGCGCGGCTTACTCCGACCGGCAGTGCACTCAATTCCCGGACTCCCGTAAATTTGGTGATGAAAGATTATGATGCCGCATCCACGCCTTCCCGGCGGAGGAAAGTGGCTAAACAGCAATTGCCTGGCAAGGGTGCGGCTAAACCGAGTGGGGGGGCATCGGGAGGGGCGGGAAAGCGGGCAAGAAGTCCGCAAAATTCGAATGTCGATGGGGCGGTGGAGGAGGCCTTGCGCGCATGGCGGCGCGGGGAAGCTCGGCGGCTGGGTGTACCCGCCTTCCGAATCTTCACGGATCGTGCCCTGACTGGTTTGGCGGAGTTGCGACCGGCGACCCCGGGTGAAATGCTCTCCGTCCCCGGAATTGGCCTTCGCATCGCGGAAAAATACGGGGCTGAAATCTGCCGCATCGTGAAGAGCGGGGGCAACTAGTGTCCTGTAACAGCAATTCGTTCATGAAGTTAGCCCGCTTTGCGGGCTTGAATTGCGCGATCCCAGGGCCCCATGATTTATTGAACGAATTCGGTTACAGGACACTTGTATAGTGCTTCACAATTCCCGTCACGTTCGCTAGCCACGAGAACTGATGTAGCGCCGGGCTTTAGAGGCTGGGGAAAACCGCCCCAATACTGTCATCCTGAGCAGCAGCGAAGGATCGCGCTCTGAATGTTTTCAAGACAATGCGAGATTCTTCGTCGCCTGCGGGCTCCTCAGAATGACAGTACATTTGAGTTTTTCCGCATCCTCTTGAGCCCGGCATGCCAACCTGAAGGTCGGCGCTACAAGTTGCAATCCGTATGACGCATTACACTAGTTCCCAGGTGTTGCGTCACTCCTGTGCGTTTTGTGCTGAATGTAGCGATGCACGTCGGGCCAGAACTCCTTCATTTCGAAGCCGACGGCGTCCCAAGCGATCTGCGTAGCCCAAACGTTGAAGGTGCTGCCGAGGGTTCGAGGCCCGGGGTGGTAGGCATCAGAGGTGGTGGCGGACAATGCAGCCCCGAAGATCTCCGAGGCATTGAATTCCGCTTTTCCCGAATCTGACCGTGTGACCACAAGTCGCGACGCGGAATAACCGAACCGGTGGAAAAAGCCGCCTTGGGCCATCTGGTAGTAGCGCGGATCCTGATGCAGCAGCGAAGGGAAGATGGCCTCCACCGTGAAGTTTTCAATGGTGTTATCGGCCAGCTCCAGGGCGACGCGTTTACCATACCCCTTAAGCCCCTGCCCAAAGGTGGGGTCCGCATTCGTCGCTTGATTAACTCCTGCCGCAAGAAAGACAAACCCGAACTCAACCGGATCCAAATCCTCCATGGCAGTTAACTTGAACTTTTTCCCCACACTGAGCGGCGGCATGGAAGACGCGTTTTCCACGGTCAAATAGTTCGGCAGGGCCCAAAGAATTCGGTCATTTTGTGGGACACTGGGCGCCGGATTTGCCGGGTCCTGTTTGGCGGTCGCCCCTTTTGCGGTTTGGGGTGTGGCCGTTGTTGGGGAAGATTGCGGAGAAACAGCCTGAGTTTGGGTTGTTGCCGGGGGGGCTTGCTGCCCTGCCCGGAGCTGGGGCGAAACCGCCAAGGTACAGATAATAAGAGCCAGCCGCACGGCAAGCCGGGGCCTGAATTTTCCGTTCATGATTAATCCCTAAATCTCCAAGTCAATTTGTCGGGACCCAAAAAGCCCTCCCCCCAAGGACGATTTGTGAATTTGCCCGAATAGTTATTGGATACAAAAAGGCCCAGGAAAGTTTCCTGCGACGTCTTCAAACCATGCGGAAATGATGGTTAGTGTTTGTTCCGGAGGATGGCCTTGCGGAGGTCCGGCCAGAACTCTTTCAGTTCGTAGCCAACGGCATCCAGCAAAACTTGTGTGCCCAGCACATCCGTGCTGCTGGCAATGGTGTGCGGGCCGGGATGGTAGGCATTGGAAATGGCTGCGGCCATGCCATTCCCGAGGATTTCCGAGAAGTTGGGCTGGAATTTCCCCGAGGTCTCGCCACGGGTAATCAAGACTCGAAATCCGGCGTGTTCGATGCGATGGAAGACGTTGCCCGTTCCCATCTGGTAATAGCGTGGATCCTGATGCAGCAGGGTGGGGAAGATGGCGCCGGTCCCAAAATTTCCGATGATGGAGTCTGCATAGTCGGTTCCGAACCGTTTGGAGTAGCCCTTAAAACCTTGATGATAGGTCGGATCAGTATCATCGGCTTGGCCAATGCCTGCCTGGGTGCCGATGAAGGCCACTTCAACCGGGTCAAAGCATCCCTCCGCCACCGTCACGAATTTTTGCTTGGTGGTCAATGGAGGTAATTTCTGCGCGTTTTCCACGGTCAGCAAGTTGGGCAAGGCAAAGAAGATCCGGTCATCTTTCGGGGTCTCCGGGGCTGCGGGTTTGGCCACCGCGGCTCCGGCAGCGGGAACTGGGACCACCGGGGCCTGGGTTTGTGGCGTGGCCGGAACTGTGACCGCGGGAACTTTTGGTGCGGGCGTTGGTGCCTGTGGTGCAACGGAAGGGGTGGACTGGTCCGGCGCAGGCTGGGCCCAAAGAGTTTGGGTTAAGCCTAACGTACAGGCAAAGAGGAGCGCCACAGGCCCACCGAACTGCAAGAACTTTCCCCACTTCATCAGCTTAATCTCTCCAAAATCAGCAACTTGAACCGACAGGTGCAGTCAGCCGGGCCTGCCGGCGGGCGCACCCTATCTGTGTTTGACGCCCCAAACCTGGCAAAAGTTACGATTCGTGTTATCTTAATGAAAACAAATTACATCTTTTAACATTCGGGGAAGGCCACCCATTTTCAATTCAAAGGTGCTGCCCAAACCATTTGACGCTCCTGCCGATCGCTTCGTCTTCCCACGGAATCGAAGTGAAGACATGGTCCGCCCCCGCGATAATCACCAATTCCTTGAGGGCCGCCCCCGACGCCTGAAAGAAGTCGCGAGAATGGGAAACAGGGATCGTTTCATCCAACTCCGGGTGGATGATCAGCGTGGGGCCCTTATATCGCGCCAGGTGGCGGACGGGCTCAACCTTCAGAACGTCCTCCATGAGGCGGGGGTGCAGTTCCCGTGCGTCGTACTCAATGGCTCCGGGCTTTCCTGGAATCTTTCTGCCCCTTTTCTTGATGAGCTCGCACAAGCGAGCGGTATGGGCCACGGCGCTCCACAGCACCACCGCACTGGCTTCGACGCTGTGGGCAAGGGTTGCAGCCACAGCACCGCCCAGGGAGAGTCCCAGCAGGCCTACACGCTTTGGGTCCACGCCTTCCTGTTGCCGCAGGAAGGCTACGGCGGTGCGTCCGTCCGTCAGCTCTCCCCGCAGCGTCATCTGGCGAAATTCCCCGTCCGATTCCCCGGAGCCGAAGAAGTCAAACCGCAGGGAAGTCACTCCCGCCAGCGCCAAAGCCCTTGAGCACTTGACGAACATCCAGTGGGATTCCATGCGATTGCCCGTAAACCCATGAAATAAAACAACACCGGGGACAGGCGCAGAAGACGATGAGGCCGGAAGGTGCAAAATTCCCCGCAGCGTTTTGCCTGTAGGCGTCAGGAACTCAATCGGCCGTTCAATGGGGGGCTTTTTCATGAGACGCGGATAATCGCTTTCACCACCCCATCGCTTCGAGAGCTGACCAGCTCAAAGGCGCGGGCGGTCTCCTCCAGGGAGAAATGGTGCGTTACCAGGGGACGCACATCGACTTTTCCACTTGCAATCAGGTCAATGGCGGCTTCCACGCATTCGTTCTGCCGGCGGACGTTGAAGATGCGCAACTCATTGCGGCGCATGAGATTGATATTAAAGCTGATGCGGTCAACTTCCGGGATGCCGATAATCAGCAGGGTGCCGCCGGGCTTCAGCAGTTCCAATCCCTGGTCAATTGCCGACTGCTCGCCCGCGCATTCAAAAACCACGTCCAGGCCAAGAGGCTCAAGCTGCTGGATGGCGCCCACCACGTCCTGACGAAGGGGATTGCCGATCCAGGCAGCCCCGCAAGTGCGCGCCACGGCCAGGCGATCCTCCACCAGGTCGGTGACGTAAACGGTGGCGGGAGTCTGGGCCTGAATTGCCAGCAATGTGCATAAGCCGATGGGGCCTGAACCGATGATGCCCACTCTTGCCCCGGGGGAAATTCGCGCCATCTGCGCCGCATACACGCCGATGGAGAGCGGTTCCACCACCGCCGCTTCATCGTCATCAAGCGAATCAGGTACCGCACTACAGCAGGCCGCCGGCATCACCAGACGTTCGGAAAGAGCTCCCGGCTGGCCCAAGCTGCCCAGGAATTTCTGGTGGCGGCAGGTGTGCTTACGGCCGGCGAGGCACTGGTCACATTCGCCGCAGGCAATCAATGGGTCAACCGCCACGCGCTGGCCGGGCCGGAGTGTTGTAACCTCACTGCCTGCTTCCAACACCCTTGCGGTTAGCTCGTGCCCGAGGATCAGCGGGAAGGGGGCGGCCACCGGTCCGATCTTGCCCTGGGTGAAGTAGTGGACGTCAGATCCGCACACTCCCAATGTATCGACCCGAAGCAAGACATCTTTTGGCCCTGCCAGCCCAGGCTCAGGCGCCTGCCGCAATTCCATCTGTCTTAATCCCGTAAGGTAAACAGCTTTCATGGTAATTCCCGCCCGAATCTAATGTTACCCAATCATTACAATAGTAGCACCGGGCCGGAGGTGGTAGCAATGCTGTGGCTTGCTGGGGGAGCTACAACGACCCCTGTAACCACCCCCGTCGCTTGCGCTCCGGCCCCTCCTTGTGCAAGGAGGGGAGCTTCTGCCGGGGTGGCCGCAATGTCGCACGGTTCACGGGACGCGCCCGACGCCCGCAACGCTTATCATGTGCCCCTAAAAACAGAACAGCCGGGCGTTTGCCCGGCTGCTTTGTTGAGGTGCGTTAAACCCCGTTGATCCGAGGGGTGAGTCTAGGGCTGTCCTTGGGTTACGGACAGGTCAAGAACCACATCACGGTAGACCGAGGTATTGGAAGTCAGCGTCCCTTGCACGGTCACGACGTAGCTGCCGGTTGCAGTACCCGTGATCGACAGGATATTCGGACGGCATGCCGCCATGGCCAGATTGAGCGCCAGGATCAGGCTGAGTGTTGCCAGACGGACCACCATCCAACGAGAGGTATAACCGCCATTGCGTGCCCGGCGTTTATGGCCGATTGCGAGCCATACCAACCCGGCCAGGCTGAGGAGCCCGAACAGTGCGGGCGGAAGCTTGCCGCCAGGGAAGCGTGGCAGAGCGTACGCGCCCGGTGCCACGGGGGCAATATACTTGGTGGTGTTGATCACCAATTGCACCTGGGTGGCGCCGGCGGAATTTACCGTCGGGTTTGCGTTGCTGAAGCTATAGGTATAGTCGGACAATTTTGGTGAAATGGTGGAGATAATCAGGCTCACCTTCTGTCCGTTGAGGCCAAACAGAGGGTTGACGTTGATATTGTAGGTGGCAGCGCTGCCCGAGGCAACGTTGACGCTTGAGGGGGCAGCGGTCAGGTTGAAGTCCGAAAATTCCAAGCTAAGCGGCAGCGAAGTTGACTGCGACCCGCTGGTGCCGGTCACGGTAAAGGGATAAGGATTGGAAGTCGGGTTGGGGTTCAGGTTGCTGATGGTCATCGTCGTGTTTTGCCCGGCAAAAATGGGATTTTGCTGGAACGCACACGTGCTCCCGGCGGAGCAGGTCAGGGTGATGGCTCCGGCAAAACTGCTGCTACTATTTGCCTGGATGACGAAGGTTGTCTGCGTACTTCCAATCAACGCGGGGTTATTGGCGCTGGGGTTGGAAAGAGTGAATGCTGCCGCGCCGGTTCCGGTAAGCGAAACGGACTGAGGACTGCCCGTGGCATTGTCGCTGATCTGAAGGTCAGCCGCCCGGACGCCGCTGGCCGTGGGGGTAAAGGTTACGCTCACATTGCAGCTCTGACTCACACCGAGGACGCCGTTGTAGGGGGCGCTGAGGCAGTTATCGGTCTCGGCGAAATCACCCGTGCTGCCCGTTGAAATCCGCGTAATATTCAGGGGTTCGGTGCCGGTATTGGTCACCGTGGCATTCTGCGCCGGGCTAACGGTTCCAACGGCCTGGCTGGCGAAAGAGAGGCTGTTGGGTTGCACGGTTACCGCGGTCGCCGCGGTCACACCGGTTCCCGTGAGGTTGATGGTCTGGTAGCTTCCCGTGATTCCGTTGGCATTATCGTAGACGGTGATGGTGTCCGTCTGATTCCCGAGAGCGCTGGGGGTAAAGGACACGTTCATGGTGCAGTAGGCGCCGCCTCCGGGGATGGTGCCAATGCAGTTATCGGTCTCCTGAAAAACTGTGGAGGAGAGTCCCACCAGTCCGACTGCAACTGTTGTAATCGTTAAAGGCGATGTGCTGGGGTTGACAAACAGAATCTGCTGCAACGGGCTGGTGACCGTAATGGTTTCGTTGCCAAAGTTCAGGCTGCTGGGAAGAATGGCAAGATTCGGCTGGTTATCGGGAGTCGGGGTGGCAATCTTGGCGATAAACGCGTTCCCCGCTGTGCCGGTAAGTGAAGACTTGTAAGAGCCACCGTAAATGGCCGGGAAGTTGGTGGAAGAAGTGCTGCCGGTCACATACGGATTCTTCTGGCTATCCACCGCAATACCCTGGCCGAAGTCAGGCCCGTTGCCACCCAGGAACGTGGAATAGGTCAAAGCGCTTCCACTGGCGTTGAGCTGGGTCACGAAGGCGTCGGAGCACGGAGCGGATCCGCACAAATTGTTGTTGCTGAGTCCCAGGATTGCCTGGATGGGGCTCTGCGTGGGGAAGTCGGAAGAGTTGGTAAAGCCGGTTACAAAGGCAAGCCCGGCCGGGGTGACGGCAATGGCGTTGGCCTGGTCGGTTCCAGTTCCACCCAGGAACGTGGAGTAGACCACGGAGGTTCCACCGTGGCTCAACTTGCTGACGAAGGCGTTGGAGGCGCCCCGCAGGTTCGGCTGAAAGACCCCGCCAGTGACGGGGAAATTGCCGGAACTCGTCGCGCCGGTAATGTAAACATTCAGAGTGCTATCCAGAGCAATCCCGTAGGCGCGATCGTCACCTGAGCCACCGAGATAGGTGGAGAAGGTCAGTGCTGTGCCCGACGGATTGAACTCCGTGACGAAGGCATCCGCCCCGCCCGCGAGGTTGGATTGGATGGGTGAGGCAAGCGGGAAGTTGGAAGAGAAGGTGTAACCCGTCAAGTAGACATCGTTGTTCGTGTCCAGCGTAACCGCTTGGCCAACGTCCGCTTGCGAACCGCCAAGGTAGGTGGAGAAGAGGAGCTGCTCACCGGTGAAGTTTACCTTGGTAAGAAACGCATCCTGGCCGCCATTGTTAATCGATTGATAGGCGTTCAGGATGGGAAAGTCCGTGGATTGGGTTGTGCCGGTAATATACGCATTGCCGGCAGTATCCACGGCAATGCCTTGTCCAAAGTCGGCGCCGGTTCCTCCCAGATAGGAGGAGTAAACCAGTGCGGTGCCGTTGATGTTGAGGGCGGTAACGAAGGCATCGGTATTGCCGCCGTAATTCAACTGGAAAGGATTCGTGGTGCCGGAGCCCGCCGGCGCCTTGGTGGGGAAGTCTGCCGAGGTGGTATATCCGGTAACGTAAGCACTTCCGTTGTACAAGGCAATAGCGGTGGCCGTGTCGGATCCCGACCCGCCCAAATAGCTGGAAAAGACAAGGTTGGTTCCCAGGGGATTCAATTCCGCCACAAAGGCGTCGCCATTTCCCTTGCTGGAAGCCTGGTAAGGGGATCCAACCGAGGGGAAGTTTGTGGAATTGGTGACTCCGGTGATGTACGCGTCAAAGAAGGCATCAACCGCGATGCCATAGCCAATGTCGCCGCCCGAACCGCCCACATAAGTGGCGTAAGTCAGAACAGGATCGATCACCAACGGTTGGCTGTGGTCATAGGGTCCAAGCTCAAAGTGGACGTGGTTTTGCGCATCCAGGGTAAAGCGGGCATCAATATTTTGCCGCTTTTCGTGGGAGGTTGCACGATTGGCTTCCGTCTGGTATACCACCGGCTTGTGGAACTCCACATTGCCGTTATCCAGCGTCACCACCAGGTTCCCGCCGGAATTGACCTTGAGCGGGGAGTGCGCAGCGGTTCCGATTCCCAACGCAATGGCATTGGCATCGGCGCCCGGCGCCACAACAAAGTCGTATTCAAGTTCGCCACCGCGGTTGCCGTAGTAAACCAGGTCGACTCCGGGATAAACGCCTTGATACCGGACCTTGGAGTAGGTGGGGACATTCGTTTGCCACTTGTTGGGGTCATTGCCAATGAAGTAGTTGGTTTTTCCCGGCAGCTCATCCGTACCCGTCACTTTCACAGAGGGGTTTGCACCCAGGAGTTGCATGCGAAGAACAGCGTCTTCGGCACGGGGCCCGGACTTTGGCATGCGAGGATCAGCCACTGACGACGGAGCACTGGCTACGGAGGACTTTCTCAACGTCAGAACGGCCTCGCCGCCGGTAAGGAACAGGGCGTAACCCTTTCCGCGTGAGATGAAACTGACGCTTGGATCCGTTTGGCCATGGTTCGCCTCGAAACTCAAAGGCAGGGCCGCATAGAGTTGCGCCCACTGGGCTTTAGACCGGGCTTGGGCTGCAGGAAATGCCTGGCCCACATTCTTCTTCACAATGACCGCGCCGAGCAAAAGCGCAATTAACAGCAGGCAATACGGGAGGCGTCGGCCTCTCTTGATCGGGCTTGGGTTGGCGCCTTGGGCGCACGTGGCAGTGCCGCTCCTTCCACTCACGACTGTCCTCCTCGGAAATAATCCAGATTCTGAGATTCTGTTTCTGTAGCGTCAACTCGTCGAGCGCCCTACCCCGGCGTGACGAGGGCGTGCAATAATTGGGCTTCCTGATTTAGGGCAGAACCGACAGGGTTATCGTGGTCGTTCGCTGAACCCCGCTGCCGTTCCCAAGTGTTCCCGTTAAAACAATGTTGTAGTTGCCGGAGGGTGTTCCATTCACCACCGGATTGATATTGATTGGATTGACGTAGTTTTCGCATCCCACCCCGAGGGCGGCAAGCACCACCGCCGCCAACAAAATGGCGATCCTCAATTGAGGACGTAGCCAGAGCTTGGAGTTGCTAAAGGCTGCCACCATCGTGCCGAGCAAGGTCAGCAAGGCCAACAGGGCAATCCACCGCATCAGGCCGCGCGGAATGGTGGGCGGTGGCACACGATGAATGAGCCTTGATTGGGTCTCGGTCGTAATCGTCAGCGTACTGCTGACCGTGGACCCCACCACCCCTGAAGGCACAACAGAGGGCGGACTCCAGAAGCAGGTTGATCCAGCCGGCACCGGGGGGTTGACCGCCGGGCAGCTTAGCAGCACCGGTGAGTTGAACCCGTTCGTGGGCGAGACGGTGATGGTGTAAGTGGCGTTGTTCCCGGCGGTCACCGTGGTGCCGCTGGGCGTGGCCGCGATGGAGAAATCGGAAAAGAACAACGTCAAGGCAACTGATGCCGTCTGGTTGTTGTTGGTGCCGGTCACCGTGAAGTTCAAAGGATTCGCTGAAGTTTGTGACAATCCGGTTACCGTCAGAACCGTTGATGAACCGGCTGAAAGCGAAGTGCTGGCAAAGTTGCATGTCACGCCACTGCTGCAACTCAGATTGATTGAGTTTTGCCGCAGGGTGCTGGGGCCGGTGGCGGAGATCGTAAACTCTGCCTGCTGGGTGCCGACCAGAAGCACACTGGACCGGCTGTTGGAAGAGAGGGAGAAATTGGCGGTTCCCGTGCCTGTCAGTACCAGTCCACTGGCTCCCTTGACGGCGCTTGAAGTCACCTCAACACTCCCTGATTCAATTCCGGATCCGGTGGGGGTGAAGTTCACGGAAATTGTGCAGCTTTGCCCGACGTTCAAGGTGGCAGGCACAGTGGGGAAGTTGGGCCCGCAGTTGTTGGTTTCCGCGAAGTTGGTGCCAGTGACTTGAATGTTGGTGATCGTGACCGCTTGATTGCCATTATTGATCAAGAGGGCAGTCTGGTTGGCGCTCGTGGTGCCCACATTCTGTGCGGCAAAGGTCAGCTTGGTGGGGGTGAAGAGCAATGAGCCGCCGGTAAGGACGCCGTTGCCGGTAACGGTGATTCCCTGGGTTCCGCCGGTGGCGTTGTCCTTGATCAGAATCTGTTCCGTCTGCAAGCCAAGGGAAGACGGATCAAACACAACCTGAAGGGTGCAGGTGCCGGCCCCGCCGGCTACGAAGCTTCCGCAATTATTGGTTTCAGTAAAATCCCCGCCCGGGCTGATGCTGGTGATGTTCAGGGAAGCGCTTCCGACATTGGTCAGGGTCACAGTAACAGGGTCAGTGGGGCTCAGCAGCGGCTGGTTCCCAAAGTTGATTTCCTGCGGTGAAAGAGCCACGGAAGGAGCATCCAGAGCACTGATCTTGGTGATGAAGGCGTTGCTGCTGGCGTCGACGCCCTGATATTGCCACTGGTAAGCGTTAAAGGTGGCCGGAAAATTGGGCGATTCGGTGGATCCCACGACGTAAATAGCTCCGGTGGAATCAACGGCAATGCCCTGTCCGGAGTCAGTGCCGCTTCCTCCCAGAAACGAAGAGAAGACGGGAATGCCCGAAGGTGCAAACTTGGCCACAAAGGCATCCGCGCATAATACGGTGGCCACATTCACCAGATTGGTGGAGCCGCAATTTCCGGCTCCGGCGATGCCCAGGACGTTTTGAAAGGGATCCAGCAGGGGGAAATTGTCTGACAGGGTATAGCCCGTGATATAGATGTTTCCTGCCGTATCCAGGGCCAATGCCGTGGCCTGGTCCGTTGCCGCGCCACCCAGAAGGGTGGAGAACACCAGGGCGGAACCGCCAGGAGCAAGTTTGGTAAGAAACACATTATCTGTGCCGGCAAGCTGTGCTTGATAGGCGTTGGAGGTGACCGGGAAATTGGGTGATTGCGTGTCACCCGTCAGGTAAATATTTCCGCCATTATCCACCGTCATGCCGAACGACCGGTCAATGGAAGATCCGCCAAGATAGGTGGAGAAGAGCAGGGTGGCGGAGCCAGGTACAAACTGGGTAATGAAAATGTCGGATCCGCCACCCTGTGAGCTTTGCAGCGCGTTTTGAGTGGGGAAATTGGAGGAGTAGGTGTAGCCGCTGACGGTTAAAACTCCCGCGGAACTCACCGCGATGCCCGTGCCATAATCGTTGTAACTGCCACCGAGATAGGTGGAGTAAAGAAGCGCTCCGGTGGAACTTAACTCGGTAACATAGGCGTCATAAAGGCCGACATTACCAGGCTGAATCGGGTTCCTGGTGGGGAAGTCGGTGGATTGAGTTGCTCCGGTGACGAAAGCGTCGCCGGACCCGTCAACCGTCACTGCCGTGCCGAAATCAGCACCCGTGCCGCCAATGTAAGTTGAATAGACCAAGCCGGTTCCGTCCGGCTTCATTTCTGTCAGGAAAGCATCCTGATTGCCGCCAAAATCGGGTTGAAACACCGCCGAAGTTGTGGGGAAGTTATTCGAAGTGGTGCTGCCCACAATGAAGAGCGTGCCGAAGGAGCTCAGCAGAATCTGCGAGGGAGTGTCATCCCCCGTGCCGCCTAGGAATGTTGAAAACAGAAGGCCTGTGCCCGTGGGATTGAACTCCACCACGAAAACATCACCATCGCCCGCATTGGCCGGCTGGAACGCATTGCTGGATGAGGGAAAAGTCGTGGAGGCGGTGGTTCCGGTTACATAGGCATCGCCCAGGGAATCCACGGCGACGCCATACGCCGTATCGCCGCCGCTTCCACCCAGGTAGGTGGAGTAGGTCAAAACGGGATCGATCACCAGCTTCTGGCGCCTGTCGTAATTCCCCAGGGCAAAGCTTACCTTCTGGCCATGAACCCGGTAGTGGACAGGCACATCCCGCTGCTGGTCGCCCTCAAGTTGATAAGCGCGCGGCTGTTGCAGGCGAACTTCGTTCTCAGCGACGGTCAGAACAAGGTCGCCATTGGAATCAACGTGTATTTTGTTCGCCCCTTGCAGCTGCCAGGAGATCACTTTGGGGTTGACCCCCGCATTGACTTCAAAATCGTTCTCCAGCCGCCCCTCACGTCCGTAATAGACCAAATCCACTCCAGGATAGACCTGCTGGTAGCGGACGCGGGCAAAGGTGGGGATGTTGGTCCGCCACTTGGCGTTATCTTTGCCAATAAAGTAGTTGCTGCGGCCAATAAGCTGCTCTTCCGCGGTGATGGCGGGGTCATCGGCGGCGCCCTTCAGCTTGAGGCGTACCCATTGAGTGGGCTTGCCGGCGCCGGTGCTCCTCAATCCGAGTACCGTGGCGGTGGGAGTCAGGAAAAGCGTGTAACCCTGGCCCCGGGCAAGGTATTTGACCTGCGCATCCACCTGGCCCTGGTTGGCCTCAAAGCTAAGGGGGAGCTTGTAGGATCGGACTTTGGCGGTAATAGAATTGTTTTCGGGCAAGGCGGGGCTTCCGGCCCACCCGGGGATGGAATGCGCCAGGCAAATTCCAACCACTAAAGCAAGGAGGGGTAATCTGAACCGACTCTCAGTTTTCAAAGGTCCTCTTGTCGTCGCTTCGGGGTCGCTCGGTTGGTCGGATAGCGGTTTTGCGACGGGCGACCGCCGGAATTATTAGTTCTGTAATTACGCGGGCGTTGGGCTGACTATTCTCCCACCGTCAAGTTCCGTAAAAGGTTGGTGAAGTTGTAGCGCAACATGATAAACCCTTCGCCGTAATCGTAGCGCACGCTACGGGTATATCCAACCTGGACGGTTACGTTCTTGTATTTGGTCACTTGCAGGTACATGCCATAGCCATTATCGCGGGCGATTCGCGAGGGGCCTGAACCGTAAGTGTTTACATATTCGCCGCCCGTCTCGAAATACTCATCCCAGAAGCGGTTGTGGTGGCCATCACCACCGATGGGGTCATCGGGAGCCACGATCTTGCTATAGACCTTCTGCGGTCCCACCGGGGAAAGTCCGTAGGCCGAACCTTCAAGGCGGTAGAACTTCTTAAACGTAAAGGCTCCGCCGGCTTCACCATGGCCCATCAAGCCCAGCGTTTCATAAGGGCGATCGAGTTCGTAAGGCCGGGGATCCACCTGCCGGTCAACGCTTCCCGTGCCGAAGCCAAAATTGATGAAGGGAGTGAAGGTGACGTCATAATTCAGAACTTGGTAGTTGCGATCAGCATGGTTGTCTAAGTCCGCCACCATCCGGCCGTTGGAATAGGTCTTGACCATGTTCATTCCGGCCGCACCCGTCAAAATTGAGGTGAAGTTCGTCCCGTTGTGCTTGGTGTTGTAACGGACGTCAATGTAAGGGGTTCCGATAATGGTGGTGTACCGATAGTCGCCCTTGGTGATCGGGAAGAAGGTGCGAGTGGTAATGATCGGCAGTCCGACATCGACGGAAACATGAGGGTTCACCTTGTATCCGATGTCGAAATCATAGCTGACAATCGCCGCCATGTTGAAGTTGTCACCCGAGATTTGCACGAAGGCCGTTGGGCCGGTTGCATTGGAACTGTCGCTCGAACTGCTGGCCTTTTCTGGCGCAGCAGGTTTCTGGTCGGGTGTGGATTGTGCCAACCCGGATTGTGCCATCAATAAGGCAACGAACAGGAACGTAATTAGTGGCTTCACTTCGCGTGGCCCCTTCCCAAGCAAATTTCTTCCTAAAGCAAACTCCTCATTTGGACGGGGTAGGGAATGCTGCTTAATGGTGCATTCCGGTGCTGAAAACTCTACAAACCGCGTCCTGAGAGCTCGCTTGACTTTTTGGTGCAACTTTTAAAGACAGAGCTTGATGAAACCGGATCGAACTTTTTGTCCCAGTTGACGGCGCCATGTCTGGACCGTGGCGCTGGGCGCGACGGCGGAACTGCCTCTGGACTTACTTGCCCCGATTACTTTGGCCGATCCCGGGCTGAAAAGGTACCGTTTCTTGCTTCTTAACCCCGCCATTCCAGCACGGTATGGCTCTACTTCGTCTTTACGTCTTCCGAACAATCTGTGTGCGTGTTCCCGCTGAATCTGAGCTGGCGCTACAAGTCCACAAGCGCTAAACCAGGGATGGCTCCATTTCCTGGATTTCGATGCGCGCTTTCAGACCATCGCAGGCTGAGATGCACATTTACCGCATTGAGGTTTTAAAGGAGGGCGAAAAAAATGTAAAATTCTTTAATATTTTCCGCCACCGCTTCTTGCTTGATAACCTGAACGCGAAGCACGAACGAGCTTTATCGGCAATTCACGCAGAGTCGCACGCCGAGAACGATACCTCAAGAATTATATCAGCACAATAGGAGTTTGTGAAGGAGCGGCTAAACATTGGACGCAGGCAAGCGTGGATGGCACACACCCTCGAACCGCCAACCACCCCGGCCGGGGGAACCAACGGATTATTTCATGCAATCCTTTAAGATGAGGGGAAAAAATGACTTGCGTTATTGTCTTGACGCCGGCCGCGGCGATCGGTTTTTTCTGCAAATTACCCGCCGGAATCATCGCCCTGGGTGTCACACAGCCCTCCCTGGTGGTAAGATTATAACGGGGCTCGCCCCAATCCGGGCGCTTTGCCCGAATTTGGCAGACCCGGCAGAGAGCGTAGGGGACCCATTCGTTCCCCGAGGGAGACCGGAAATTTCCCGATTCCTCGAAAACCGGTGGACATCCCTCATTGAGATATTTTTTAGGAAGTTGAAGCAGGCTATGCAGTGTAGAAATTCCAATTCGACCCCGGAAACGCGCCACGCCCCCCTGGAAATGAGCCCGGAGGAGTTTCGCGCCCTGGGTTATCGCCTGGTGGATCACGTCGCCGGTTTACTGGCATCGCTGCCAAGCCGCAAAGTGAGCCCGGGAGAATCGCCGCGCGAGGTTCGCGCCGTTCTGGGAGACCAGCGCCTTCCGGAAAAAGGGATGCCGGCTGAACCCCTCCTGGAAGAGGCCGTGCGCCTGCTCTTTGACCACTCTTTGTTCAACGGCCATCCGCGCTTCAATGGGTTTATCACATCGCCAGCCTCTCCCCTCGGCGCACTGGGAGAATTGCTGGCCGCGGCGGTGAATCCCAACGCCGGCGGATGGGTGCTCGCGCCCATGGCCAGCGAGATTGAGGCCCAGACCATCCGCTGGATTGCGGAGATGATTGGCTGCCCGCGCGAGGCCGGTGGAATCCTGGTGACGGGCGGCACCATGGCGAACTTTGTGGCGTTTCTGGCCGCCCGCCATGCCAAAACACCCTGGGACGCCCGCACCCACGGCATGGGCGGTGAAGGCGCCCGGCGATTGCGCATCTACGCCTCGCTCGAAACCCATACCTGGATTCACAAGGCTGTGGACCTATTCGGCCTGGGGCTTGATTCCATCGCCTGGATTCCCGCCGACACAAGCCAGCGCCTGAACACCAACGCCTTGCGGGAGCAGATTCAGGTGGACAAGGCGAATGGCGATCTGCCCTTTATGGTGATTGGAACGGCAGGGACGGTGAGCACCGGCGCGGTTGACCCCTTGCCGGAAATTGCCTCTATTGCGCGCGAACACGGCCTCTGGTTCCATGTGGATGCTGCCTACGGCGGCTTCGCGGCGATGGCGCCCGACGCACCCGCGGATTTGCGTGGCATGAGCGAAGCGGATTCCGTGGCCGTGGACCCGCACAAGTGGCTCTATGCGCCGCTGGAGGCTGGGTGTACGCTGGTTCGCGACCCCGAAATTCTGCGCGATGCCTTCACCCAAAACCGCCCCTCGTATTACAAGTTGATGCAAGATGAGGAAGAAGCTGTTAATTTCTTTGAGTACGGGCCGGAGAACTCCCGCGGCTTTCGGGCCCTGAAGATCTGGCTGGCCCTTCGCCAGGTGGGGCGCGAAGGTTACGCGCAGATGATTGGCGATGATATTCGCCTTTCGAGATCACTTTTTGAGCTTGCCGCCGCCCATCCTGAACTGCAGGCTTTCCGGCAGGGTTTGAGCATTGCCACTTTCCGGTATGTGCCGAGCGACCTGAAGCCCGGCGATGAAAAGGTGGAGGAATACCTTAACCTGCTCAATAATGAATTGATGGTGCGCCTGCAGAAAAGCGGCGAAGCTTTTCTGAGCAGCGCGGTGGTAGATGGAGCGTTTGTGCTGCGCTCCTGTATCGTGAATTTCCGGACCTCCCTTGCTGATATCCGGGCGCTGCCCGAAATCATCACACGCCTGGGAGCCGAGCTGGACCTGACCTTGCGGGCCGGGCATGCGCAGGCCAAAAAATCTTCAACCTGAGAAGGAGTTATGCCATGTGGGAATATGATCAACCAATGAAGTTGAAAGTGGGCCTGGCGGAAATGCTGAAGGGCGGCGTCATCATGGACGTCACCAATGCCGAGCAGGCAAGGATTGCCGAGGACGCCGGCGCGGTGGCCGTGATGGCTCTGGAGCGCGTGCCTTCAGACATTCGCAAGGAAGGCGGCGTGGCCCGCATGGCGAACATCAAGATCATCAAGGAGATCATGAATACGGTCACGATCCCCGTGATGGCCAAGGCACGCATCGGCCACTTTGCCGAGGCCCAGGTGCTGGAAGCGATTGGCGTGGATTACATTGATGAGAGCGAAGTGCTGACGCCCGCGGACGAAGAGAACCACATTCTTAAATGGGGCTACAAGGTGCCGTTTGTGTGCGGCGCGCGCAACCTGGGCGAGGCGCTGCGGCGCATTGGCGAAGGCGCGGCGATGATCCGCACCAAGGGCGAAGCGGGCTCCGGCAACATTGTTGAAGCGGTGCGCCACATCCGCGCCATCACCAGCGAGATTCGCCAAATCGCCACAATGCGGGAAGAGGAGTTGATGGCGAAGTCCAAGGAACTCGGCTCCCCCTATGACCTGGTGAAGTGGGTCAGCCAGAATGGCAAGCTGCCGGTGCCGAATTTCTCCGCCGGAGGAATTGCCACCCCGGCCGATGCATCACTCGTGATGCAGTTGGGCGCGGAAGCGGTGTTCGTGGGCTCGGGAATCTTCAAGTCGGCTGATCCTGCAAATCGCGCCAAGGCCATCGTGCGCGCCACCACGCATTACAATGAACCCATCGTCGTGGCGGAGTGCTCCGCCGAAGTTGGCGAAGCCATGAAAGGCCTGGACATCCAGAAAATGGACCCCAAGGAGTTGCTGCAGACGCGAGGGTGGTAAGAAAGCTGTCCTTGGTCCCTTGTCCGTTGTCCGTGGGTCAGGATAGAGGGTAACGAATGGATCTCCATGGGTGGCGACAGTGAAATTTCGCGACGTGATTCGAATGATTGAGCAGGACGGCTGGCGCGTGGTTAGAACAAAAGGCAGCCATCAGCAGTACCGACATACGATTAAGTCTGGAACAGTAACCGTCGCCGGCAAGCCGGCACTGGATGTGCCGCAGGGAACACTGAATAGCATTCTCAAGCAGGCCGGATTGAAAGGACAATAGCCATGATGAGATACCTTGTGGTTGTTGAAAAGGGCGGAAATAGTTTCGGAGCTTACGTTCCGGACTTGCCAGGCTGCGCCGTTGTGGCGGAAACGCGCGACGAGGCCATACAGTTAATTCGCGAGGCCATTGAGCTTCATATTTCCGGCATGCGGGAACAGGGCAATCCCATTCCTGAGCCGGCTTCGACGACCGAATATGTTCAGGTTTGATATGGGTGCGACGAAATGGTCCCGCAATAGGCCGCTAATGAACAGATCATTCCACCACGGTTCGACTGACGACTGACAACTGGCAATTTTTTCCTATGCCCAACGGCCACAAACCTGTCGGAATTCTCGCCATTCAGGGCGATTTTGCCATGCACGCCAAAATGCTGGATGGCATGGGCGCGCCCTGGAAATTGGTTAAGCACGCTTCCGAGCTTGACGCGGTGGGCGGCCTCATCATGCCCGGGGGCGAGAGCACGACGATGCTCAAAATCTTCGAGCTTGAGGGCCTCGGCGCGGCCATCAAGAAATTTGCCGCCGAGGGGAAACCCATTTACGGCACCTGCGCGGGCGCGATTCTGCTGGCAAAAGAGGTTTTGAACCCGACGCAGGAAAAGCTGGGTCTGATCGATATTTCCATTGAGCGGAATGCCTACGGAAGGCAGATCGATAGTTCGATCCAGGCCGGGGATTGTCCTGACCTTGCCGATCATCCCGTGGAGATGGTCTTTATTCGCGCTCCCATCATCCGCCGCGTGGGAGATGGCGTGCGCGTGCTTGGCAGCTGCGGCAGCCTGCCAGTGCTGGTGGAGCAGGGCAACATCCTGGCGGGAACATTCCACCCTGAGCTGACCGATGACCAGACCGTGCATCGGTACTTCGTGAACAAATTGAGAGATTAAGCGATTTAGAGATTCCGTGATTTACAAAGATATTCGTTACGTCTCATCGAGCTGATTGGATCGTCGTCACACTTAAATCCCATGATGATTTTGCAAAATCAACGAATCCCCAAATCACGAAATCACCAAATCGCTAAATACTTTGATGCCCCAATCAACTGAGCGTCCCGTGAAAATATTATTTGTCTGCATCGGCAACGCCTGCCGGAGCCCGATGGCCGAGGGGTGGGCAAATCACTATGGCAACGGCAAGGTGGAGGTTTACAGTGCCGGGTCGCACGCCTATGGCGCGATTATCAGTGACACTTATACCGCCATGAAGGCGAAGGGGATTACGCTCGAGGGCCAACGGTCAAAGAGTGTTCGCGATGTTCCCCTGGCGGAGATGGATATTGTAGTTCGCATGGGCGACGAAGTTGAAATCAATCTGCCCGAAGGTTTTAACGGGCGCGTGGTGGAATGGGATATTCCCGATCCCTATGCGCGGGGCAGCGAAACTTTCCGCACCGTGCGCGACTTGATTGAACGGCAAGTGCTGGCACTGCTCGCGGAAATTCCCGCCCCTGAAAAATCCGCATGAAAGCCGTTTGAACTTCGAGCTTCCTCCCTTTTGCCATTGCACAACCCGCGGTTCGAGCAGAAGTGGCATGGCCATCCCGATTCAGAATATCGGGACAGGTCCCGGCCATGCGTGAGGGAACGAGCAATATGCGCGTGGCACCGTGTGGCAGAAAACCAACCAAACGCGCCCCTACGAGACCCGAGAGCCGCGTTACCTACGATTCACAACGTCGCGATAGCGATCCACCTGCCGCGCCCACGATTCACAATTTTTCGGCTGATAGAAAGTGCGTGGAAATGAAGCGCCGATGGCCCGCCGCGCTTCCCCCAGCGAACTGAAAATCCCATCCGCAATCGCCTGCACAAGACCGTTGCCCAGCGCGGTGGCTTCAACCGGCCCGGCGTGAACCGGAATGCCACAGGCGTCGGCCGTCCAGGCGCAGAGCGAGGTGTTGAGGCTGCCCCCACCCACAATGTGAACACGGGCAAAGCGCACTCCCAGCAGGTTCTGCAAGGTCTCCAGGACTTCACGGTAGGCAAGCGCCAGGCTTTCCATGATGCAGCGCGCAAATTCGCCGGGTGTCTCGGGCGGCGACTGCTGCGTGGCATGGCAGAATTTGGCGATCGCCTTCATCATGCTGGGGGGATTGTGAAAGCCAATGAAATTGGGATTGATGAACCGCGCAAAGGCCGGAGCCTGGCCGGCAGATTCCAACAGTCCGGCGAAATCCACGGACATGCCCTGAACCTGCAAATCGTGCTGAAGCCTCTGGATCAACCAGAGCCCATTCACATTCTTGAGCAAGCGAATGGTTCCGCCTACACCGCCCTCATTGGTAACGTTTGAGCGCAGCGCCTCCGGGGTCAGCAGCGGCTGGGGGATTTCAGTGCCCACCAGTGACCACGTTCCGGAGCTGATGTACGCCCAGGGCTGGCCGTCTTCAATGGCAGGGACGGCCGCCACCGCGCTCGCCGTGTCATGACTCGCGCACGTTCGCACGCTCAGCCTCGGGATGTCGAGTTCCGTGGCGTGCTCCTCCCGCAGCGCGCCGATGGATGCTCCAGGTTCAACAATTTTGGCCATCATTTGCAGGGGCAGGCCGAGGCGGGAAAAGACTTCCGGGTGCCAGTCGCGAGTGCGTGCATCCAGCAGGTGGCTGGTGGAGGCGATGGTATATTCTGCGGCCATGTCTCCACACAGGATGTAACGCAGCAGGTCAGGAAGAAACAGCAGATGCTCCGCCGGTTCGAACATCCAGGCGTGCGTCTGCTGCATGCGCACCAACTGATAGAGAGCATTCTGGCGCATGAATTGCATTCCGGTGTAGCCGTACAATTCCTCATCGGGAATAATGGCGCGTACGCGGTCCATCACTTCGTCGGAAGAAAAATCCCGGTTGGAAAGGGGAAGGCCCACCAGGGCTCCCCCTCGTGTGATCAGTCCAAAATCCGTGCCCCAGGTATCGATGGCGACGGACCTGCACTGGGGCGCAAGCTCAAACCCCTTGCGCAGTCCCACCTTGATTTCGTCTAGAATGCGGGGAAGATCCCAGTAGAGATGGCCGTTGATAAGCGTGGAATGGTTGGGGAAGCGATGGGCCGTTTCAATGTGAAACCTGTGCCCATCGGATTGCACCACCATCAGCCGTCCGCTGGATGCGCCGAGGTCAACGGCGTGGTACGTGTGCCAGGCAGGATCCTGATTGATCAATCGAGCCTCCCAGGGAATCTACACTACCGCGCGACAGCCTGGCTGCGCTGCTGGCTGCTCCTTGCCCGCAATTCCTTCAGCGGGTCCGCGGGAAGACCTCTCTCCAAGCGGCTGGCTTGTAGGATGGCGTTGGCGGGCGTATCAAAAAACGCATTCTTGAGAATCTGGTCACCCAGTTCCGCGTCCACATTATCCTGCGCTGCCTTCAACGCCTTCCGGTCAACGCTGAGGGCCAGCACGTAGGCACGCTGAATGTTATCGACCGCCTCGATCATTTCTTCCAGGGGATCCTTGAGGCAGTGGCTTTCGTCGATCATGAACGCCACGTCGCCGATCTTTTGCAGTCCGGCGAGGTCCGCCTCCACCAGGACGTTAAAAATCCGGAAGAGCTGGAAGGGATCGACGGAGCCGGTGGCCAGATCGTCATCCGCGTATTTCTTGTCATTGAAATGGAATCCACCGAGCTTGCCGAGGATTTGCAGGTTGGAAACAATCTGCTCAATATTGGTGCCGAGTGGATGATGGCCAAGATCCACCAGCACCTTGGCGCGCTCGCCAAGCTTGATGGCAAGCGCATAGGCCCAGCCCCAATCCGCGATGGCAGTGGCGTAGAAGCCCGGCTCAAAAAATTTGTACTCCACAAAAATCTGTTGGTCGCCGCTGAGGGCGCTAGTGAGCTCGCGCAGTGATTCTTCCAGCAGCCGCGACTGCTCAAACAGGGACTGCTGCCCGGCGGAGTTGGTGCCGTCATGCAGCCAGAGGCTGAAATTCCGCGAGCCCAACTTCCCCATCATGGCAACGCAATCAAGATGGTGGTCAAGCGCGGCGCGGCGAACTTCCGGGATTGGATTGGTGAGGCTTCCCCACCGCAACCGGTAGTCGAGCGGCGCCTGGCGAGGATTGAAGCTGTCGGAATTGATCGCGCCGGCCTTCAATCCGTGCGCCTTCAGATTTTGGAGGATCAGGTCGCAATCCTCGCCATCGCGGGGAATCGCCAGGGCGACGCCCGGCGTGGAGCCCGTCAACTTGTGGCAGAGGCCCGCGGCAGCCAGACGGTCCTGCATGGTCTGGGGCTCGGTGCCGTCCGTGTAAACCGCAAAGCGCGTGCCCGCCCGCGCAAAGCCCCATGATGGGACCTCAACCTCAAGCGCGGCCAACTTGCTTTTCACTTCCTCAATATCAACCCCGCGGCTCTGCAATATTTTGGCGGCCACAGCAACTTGCTGCTCGCGTAAGGAATCCTGAATCTGCTCCAGCATGACAATCCTCCTCAAAATATGCGACGAGTGCTGAGTGACGAGTGAAGAGCCATCAACTCTTCCTCGTCAGTCCCAATCGCCGCTTGTCAGTCTTCTGATGCCTGACTTTCCCGGAATCTACGCGCATTAACCAGAGTCACTTGAAAAACCGCGCACCACAAAGGCGGCGGTCCGCGCTACCACGCTTTGGCCTTTACGTTGTTCCGCCATGGGCGATAACAAAAATCGCGACCACCAGCACGGCGATACCGGCATAAGCATAGGTATAGGCGCGGCGGCCTGCGCCGGCCCACTCACCGGTGAGCACTCCCCAAACATTGCCGGTGATGATATTGGTGGCCACAAACAGGGGCCAACCGACTGCGCCGCCCAGGCTTCCAAGTTCGGTTGCCCCCATGCCGTAGGCCGCAATGCCCCCGAACCAGAGAAATCCCATCAGCGCACCCAGCAGCCAATAGGTTGCAGGCGCGCCCGAATTCCGGAAAACTCCCGTACTTCTATTCTTTACCAACAGGTAAACGCAATAGGCGGCATTGGCGCAAAATCCTGCCGTCAGCGCCACTGCCCAGATGGAATAGCTCGCCATGGAAAATGCCGCACCAGCCTCCAGGGTTCTCGTTTGGAGATCCTTGCCGAAGACAAATCCGAAATTCAGCATGGGAGAGAAGACACCGGCAAGGATGCAGATGATGAATCCCAACACGAATCCTGAGCGTGCGACGTGGGCGGATGCAGCCTGCTTATCTTTATCTCGCTGATGACCGGCCAGGGCGCAAAAGATGGTGCCGAGAATGACCAGCACAAGTCCGGCCAGCAAGGCGTGGCCCTGCGGCGTCCAAAGCTGGGAGGGATCTTTCACCAGGATGGGAATAAGCGCGCCCACAATAGCAATGATTCCCAGGATGATGCCATACCCCAGGGCAAGACCGACCCGGGCAACGCCCAATCCGAAGAAGACCGAGCCCACTCCCCAGCCGAAGCCGAAGATGGCAATCATAATCAAGACGGACCACGGCGTCTGGTGATAAACGCTGGCGAGGTGAGGAAGGGCCGCCCAGGCAAATCCCCACGGGATCAGGAGCGTGCCGAACAGGGAGTAGATCAGCCAGATGTTCTCCCAGCGCCATAAGGGCATGCGCTTCGTCGGCGCGTAAAAACTGCCATTCAGCAATCCCCCCAGCAGAACCAGGGAGACCCCCCAACCGATATGCACGCCCATTGGCCCCCCAATGTTCAGTTATCCCTGATAGCGGATGTAGACGGTCTTTCTCTGCAGGTACTCCTCCAGCCCGTATTTGCCGTCGTCGCCGCCGACGCCGCTCTGCTTCCAGCCGCCGTGGAATCCGTGGATCGATTCGCCGGGGCCGCGATTGATGTAAAGCTCCCCGACTTCCATGTCGCGAACGGCGCGCAGGATGCGGTTCATGTCATTGGTGAACAGATAGGCCGCGAGGCCGTAGGTGGAATCATTGGCCAGAGTGAGACCTTCCTCAAAATCACTGAACTCCATGATCGGAATCACGGGTCCGAACACCTCTTCCTGCATGATCTTCATGTCCTGGCGGACGTTGGTGATCACCGTGGGCTCATACCAATAACCGCTCTTGAAGGCATCGCCGCCGGGCCGCTTGCCACCCACCAGAATTTCCGCGCCACCCTTGCGCGCCTCTTCCACATAGCGCTCCACCTTCACCAATTCAGGCAGGTTCACTTTTGGACCCAGCGTCACGCCCGAATCAAGCGGGTTACCGATCTTCAACTTCGCCACCTCTTCCAAAAAGCGCTCAAGAAATTTATCCGCAATGCGCTTGTGGACGTAGGTGCGCTCATTGCAGATGCAGGTCTGGCCGCAATTGAAGAAGCGAGCGAACACGGCAGTCTTTACGGCCGATTCGAGGTCGGCATCGTCCATGACGATGAAAGGCGCCTTGCCGCCCATTTCGAGCGAAACCACTTTGACGGTGTCAGCCGCAACGCGCGAGATGTGTTTGCCCGTCTCCACGCTCCCGGTAAAAGTGATCAGGCGGGGGATGGGATTCTTCACCAGTGCCTCACCCACCACTTCGCCCGCACCCGTAATAACGCTAAATACACCGGGAGGCACACCAGCTTCCACGGCGAGTTTCGCCAGTTCCAGGGCGGAGAGCGGCGTGTCTTCATGTGGCTTCAGCACCAGGGCGTTACCCGCGATTAATGCGGGCGCGGCCTTGCGCAGGGTCAGGGCGGAGGGATAGTTCCACGGGATGATTCCCACCACCACACCCACCGACTGGGGAACGATCCAGAGTTGTTCGTTGGGCTTGTCGGCGGCAATGATATCGCCCTCAATGCGGCGGTCAAACTCGGCGTAGTAACTCAGCCAGCTCCGGCCAAAATCGATTTCGCCCAGCGCTTCGGGAAGTGGTTTCCCTTCCTCCTGCGAGAGAACTTCCGCCAGGTGCGGCTTGTTCTGATCCACAAGCGCCGCCCAACGGCGCAAAATATTTCCGCGTTCCACGCCCGTCATGCGTGACCAGGCCTTCTGCGCCTTGGCAGCCGCGGCGATGGCTCGGTCAGCATCCGCAGAAGACGCCGCGGGCACGGTGGCCAGCACCTGTTCGGTGGCGGGATTGAGCACTGGCATGCTAGCCGCGCCGTCTTCCCACTTGCCGTCAATCAACATCTGGTAATTCGCCATCTGTATTCCCTCCCCTGTTTTCCCGCGAACCCCATCACCGTGCGCCCCTCAAGCGGGGTGCAGGATCAATCTGGCGCAAGGGCCAGGTCAGGTTATCGGTTCGTTTGCGGTGCCCTTCCCGTGAAAGCCCAGTTCTGGATATGAGCCGACACGGGTGACGGGCTCTATTGATAACGCTGGTCTGCAAACTTGTCAATAAATAGTAGCCGTGCAATTGCAAACAGCGGCAATTCAAATTGTTTGGACAGCGCCACTCTCAATGGATTTTTCAGCCGCGTCGAGGAGATCCAGGCACGTCAGCGCCTCCTGCATGCGGGAGAGCGGCGGGTTGCCTTCCAGAACACACTGCTCAATAAAATACCGGTCTTCCTGCTCAAAAGTGGCCCAATAGGCCGGCAAATCCCAGATGGGCTGAGGCCGTTCGGCAAGCCGGGATTGGCTCCAACTGTGCGCCGCTGACCCACGGGTTCCAATGACCTTGTAGATCACCGTCCACGGGTCGGAGGTAAGATCGTCGACGGAAAAGCTGGCAAACAGAGTCGCCAGTCCCCCGCCGGGCATATTGCAGACTACCATCGCCTGGTCGGCTTGCCGGGAGCCCCGACCGCTAAAGTCAGATTGGGTGGCCATCACTGACAATGGTTTGCCCACGAGGTAGAGCAGCGAATAAAAGTGGTGGATCATCACCTCCCGCAGAGGGCCGGGAATCCTATTTCGAATCTCCGGGGGAAGCATCAGCATAAAGAACATCCAGAACGAGTGGATATCGCCCAGGCGTCCTGAAGCAATCATCTCCTTTGCCGAGCGCAAAGCGGGATCGTGAATATAGTTGTGAGCCGGAACGATCTGACAGGAATTCTGCTCACTCAATTGAATCCAGTGCAGAATCTGTTCCCGGGAAAATGAAACCGGCTTTTCCACAAAAGTATGTTTGCCCTTGCTGAGAGCGAGAATCACATTTTCGTGGTGCGCCGCCTCGGGAGTGAGAACAAATACGGCGTCCACGCCTTCGGAGCCGACCAGTTCGTCAGCGCTGCGGCAGACTTTGGCCCTTGCTTTTGCCCCCAACCTTTGCCGCCTGCCTTCGTCAAGGTCAAAGACCGCCACCAGCTTTGCGCTCGGAATTCGGCTAAGAGCAGACTGGTGAATCGAGGCCACGTCCCCACAACCGATAAATCCGACTCCCACTTGATGCATGGTTAAATCCTCTCGCGCCAAATCTATGGTTGTGGCCCTGCATCTGACGAAACACCGCAAGGACACCCACCCAAACATTGCCAGGTCGTGATGATCAACATCAAACCTCGATGATTTCGGATTGCGGCGTATCAAGGTGGTTGGGTGCTCCATCCGTAACCACGATGGGGCCGCCAATGAAGGCCGCCCCCTTGCCCGCCACCCAAATTCCGGGATGAACAACAAGAATCACACCGGGCGCCAGGGTGGATTTGCACTCGGGGTCAATGGGGTAGAGCTCCGGCAGGTCCAATCCCACGCCGTGCCCCGGACCGAACTCGGCAAAATTCTTGACCCCTGATGCGGCGATGACCTGGTTCGAAGCCTCGGCCACATCGCTGACCCGCGCGCCAGAGACCGACGCTTTCACACCAGCGAGATAGGCGCCGCGGGCGACTTCAAACACTTCCTTTTGGCCCTCCCCAGGCGAGCCGAGGGAGAACACCCGGCAGATCTGCACCCAGTAGCCCGCAAGCTGAACGGTGATTTCACAATTGACCACGCAACCCTGGCGGAACTCGAAACCGCCCGGGGGATAGGTGATGCGCGAAACATCGGAGGAGATGATGACGTCGCATTCGCCTCCTTCCAAGCGGGCCGTCTGCGCTGCTCGCACTGCGGCCAATTTCTCCACTTGTCCCGGCCGGATCTCTTTGCCCAGCGCCGCCGCCACGCGGTCCGCCAGTTGAGCAGAATCTCGCAGAGCGGCGACTTCAGCAGGGCTTTTGATCAGGCGAAGGTCGTTGAGCAGGTCGGAAGCAGGCTCAAATTGTGCGTGGGGCAGCGAGGCGCGCAGAGCATCGAAAATCGTTACGCCCATCTCCTCAATGGCCAGGTCTGACGCCACCACTCCGATGCGTGCCCGCTCCAGCCCGAGGGCGCGAATCTCATCTCCACACCCGGCGAACATCTTCGCCGTGCTCTCACTCTTGCTTGGACGGATGTCCGAAATCCAACTGATGGTTTTGGCGCGGGGCACGTCAAAGGCAAACTTAACCCAGAGGATGGGGTCCCGATCGAGGGGGAGGACAACGACGGCGGAGTTGGTGTGGTAATTGGGCCGATAACCGGACACATAAGGCACGTGCCCCCGCTTCTGGGAGTAGATGAACAGAACATCTAGGTTGCGCTTCTTCATCTGCGTGCGAATGTTCTGAACCCGCTGTTGGAATTCTCCGGTAGTGATTCGATTCATCATGGTCAATGCCTCCGTCCCAAGTTTTAAGGGCCCCTATCATAATGCAGGTGGGCAAAAATCCCGCCGGGAAAGTAAGAACAAACTCGAACTGAAATCAAACCGGGGGTGGTTCCGCCTTGACTCGCAAGGGGACAGGGGGGTACGTTTTTTGCGGCGCAATAAATTTGCCAGTTCAAATCCCGGAGGCACTCTCGTATACAAGATAGAGACCGGGGTGGAGGATTCATCATGCAATGGCTTACAACCAGGATGCTTTGTTGGGTAACTCTCGCTTTATGCGTACAACCACTCGTCCCATTTCTGCACGCTGAGCAGGGCGTGCAAATTTTCAATATCAAGAATTATGGGGCGACGGGAAACAAGGCCGATGACGCCCAAAAGGCAATCCAGAATGCGGTTGAAGCCTGCGCCAAAGCCGGTGGAGGCACGGTTTATGTTCCTCCCGGCGAGTACACCTCCGGCACCATCCACTTGCGTAACCACGTGAGATTTCTGATTGATGCTGGAGCCACGCTGTACGCCTCCACGAATCCCGCCCTCTACGACCGGCCGGCCCTGCTCTACGCGGAAGACGCACAGAACATCACCATTGAGGGCCGTGGAACCGTTGACGGCCAATCGCAATACGTCTGGCAGAAGAACGTAGAGCACTACGTGGATATTGACATTAATCGTGTTCTGGCGCAGGCGTGGTCAGACGCTCGTGGGAAACAGCTGATGCGTCCCTACCCCAAGGGCCAGCCGAACCAGGAATACCCCCACATGATCCAATTGCGCCGCTGCAAGGACGTGAAGATCGCCAGCCTTTCGTTCCTGCATTCGCCCAGTTGGACCATCAATCCCTATGGTTGCGAGCGGCTGGTGATTGACGGCGTTTACATTTACACAAACCCGTATGAAGCTGTCTGGGCGGATGGAATCGACCCAGATGGTTGCAATGACGTGCGGATTGCCAATTGCACGATTGAGACCGGCGATGACTCCATCGTGTTCTACTCCATGAACTGGTACGGCCCGGCGCTTCCCTGCGAGAACATCACCATCACCAATTGCCGCCTCACTTCGGCATCCGCCGCGCTGAAGTTCTGCGACGGCAACATCAACTGCGTCCGCAACGTCACCGTGGACAACTGCGTCATCACCGGCTCCAATCGCGGTATCGCCTTCATGGTGTACGATGGGGGCTATGTTGAAAATGTGGTGCTGTCAAACCTGGTGATCAACTGCCATCGTTTCGATTGGTTCTGGTGGGGCGACGGCGATCCGATCTATTTCACCATCCAGCGGCGCAGCGAAAGCAATCATGAGCTCGACAAACCGGGCGAGGCGCCTGCCGGATCGATTCGCCACATCATCATTCGCAACGTAATTGCCCACGGCCAGGGAACCTGCCTGATCACCGGGCATCCCAAGAGCTGGCTGGATGACATCAGCCTTGAGAACGTGAAGCTGTTTATTTCCACCGATCCCGCGTCTCCTTATGACAAGTCGATTCACGCCATGTATTTTCAATACGCGAAGAACGTGAAGGTGCGTGACGTGGAGGTGAATTGGGAGAAGCCCGAGTGGGAAAAGTGGCAGAGCGCTCTGGCGTTTGAAGACGTGAGTGGATTGAAAGTGGATGGTTTTGTGGGGGGGCCGGCCAAACTACAGACGAAGGACCCAGCCGTCCTGCTGGACAAAGTGGAAGACGCCGCCATTTGCAATTCACGGGCGCGCGCGGGGACAAAAGTCTTCGTCCGGGTGAAGGGCGCGACGAGCAAGGGGATCTATCTGGTTGGCAACGAATTGCATGACGCCACATGGGCTTTCGAAACCGACACCGATTTGAATGAAGATGCAATAAAAGCCAGCAATAATTACTAGCCCGAGATTCTGCGGTGCGGGCCCAAAGAACACGGCAGAATAAAAGACAATTCCGCATTTACCAAGGGCGCGAGCGGGCCACAGAGATGCCGCGAATTTCGCGCCCGGAATCACTCGACACGGCACAATAGAAGTGGTAGAGATCGTGCTTGAATTGAATCACCGAGGGTTTATGGGCATATTTTGAATCGACCGCCCCTTTGGAACCAACGTCAATCAAAATTTGGCTGCACTTTTCGGCGTGAAACAGGTCGGGACTGGTCGCCGCCAGATCCCTTGCCACGCCTTTGGCATCAAATCCGTAATAATAGAGAACCCATTCGCGCCCGTTCTTAAGGACACAAGGATCGCTGGCAAAGATTTCGTCGGGGCTGCCCGGGCCGCCGTTCGAAATCACGGGGTTTCCGGAATAGCGCGTCCAATGTTCCAGGTCGTCTGAAAACGCCACACCGGTCTGTTCACGCCAAGGCCATGTTGTTTGGTTCTTGGCGTTATAAAAAATGTAGTATCTGCCCTTGTGGCGAAGCAGGCATGGCTTATAGAGTCCGCCGCGCTCCCACCCGGCGCCGTCTTGCGGCTTTAAGCAGGGAGGATCGACAATCCAGTTGCGCAGGTCTTTGCTGCGGCAGAGGCCGATGACCGCGGCGCCCTGTTCAAGCCCCTGATTCGGGTAGGCGTGATATGCCGCCCAATAGTATCCGCCGACCTTAAGCAGTTCGCCCCGCGAGTACAATCCGTTTTCCCGCAGAATCCAACTCATCGCGGCGTTATATTTCAGCGTCGGGGAGTTTGGATCCCGCTTCAGGATGCACCCTTCCTTATTCCAGTTGACCAGATCCGATGACGAAGCCAACCCGGTCTGGTAGCCAATGCCATCAAAAGCGATGAACGTCATGTAGTAGGCGCCGTGATGATGGAAGACGAAAGGGCCGTCAACACTGACCTTGTCAAAGGCGCCGTCTTCACCTGAAGCACTCAGCACATTCTTCCCGAGCTTATACGGCGTACTGATCTTGTCAAAGTCGCAGGCCGCCCGGGCCCGCGTGGAGAGCGCAAGCGCCCCCACGGCAATGAATTCCCGACGTGTCAAGACTCTTCCCGTTCCAGGCAAGTTACTTCCACGCTTTCCTAGTGGCCGGTAATGACAACGTACCGAAGTTGCTGCTTCACGATGTCGCGCGGGTATACAATCTTGATGTCCGTTGGTGTGTTCCCCGGCAGCAGATCAGGATTGATTCCGCACCAGTAGGAGGGAAGGTCCAATCCTTTGTAGCGCCCCAGCACCTGATCGCGCCACGCAGGATTGAAGTGGATGCCGTATTTTGAGATCAAAGCTTTGGCGGCATCGTAATCGCCCTCCGCCTTGATCCGCATCAGTTCCGCCAGGAGCATCCCCACGCCCTTGTGCATCGCGTCGTAGTCCTTCACCACCAGATAGACCTTGCCGTCGCGCTCCACAGGTTGGATGGCGCCCGTCTTATCGCGAATAAAGTTCACAATCAGTTGGGTGCCGCGACGGTGGTCCTCCTCAATGGTGTCGCCCTTGGGAAACGACTGAAGCTGCGTCAGCGCCGCCCGCGCTTCAGTGTCATACTCGGCCTTGGCAACCTCCAGGTTGGGAACCGCGCCCATTTCAATCAACTTGGGGTCAAAGAAATTCCAAAGGGCCACCAGGTCCGCTCTCGTTTCCTCCAGAGTGGAGTAATACTCCTTCAGATAGACGGCGGGCTCGTGCGTCAGCTTAGGGTTCATCTTTCCCGAACCATGGCCCAGGACCTCGTGCATGGCCACATGCAAATCATTGGCAAGCACCTGATATTTTTCCGCCCGTGCCTTTTCCTCATCCGAGTAAGCGAATTCATTGCTCACCTTGGCGCCGCGTGCCGCCGCAAATGCGCGAGTGGAGCCGGTGAAGATAAAACTCTTGCTGCCATATTTGTCGTGAATCTCGGCTTCGTTGGGAAGATTTTCGCCAATCGTGGTGATATCAAAATCGGCCGTCTCAATCAGGGCCTCGACGGTGTTCACAATCGGAGGATGCGGCGTATCGAGCTTGTACTGATCATCCCACGGGGCGCGCTGCTCAAAGTACTTGGCGTTTGCGGCGAACTCCTTCATCAACTTGTTCATCTTCTCGTCCACAACGGTTACATAGGCCTGCATGGCGCCCCTTAATCCTCGCGGGTCCTTGTAGACCTCAATGAATCCGTTGGTAAAGTCCACGGGACTATCGTCGTTGACCCAATCAATGTTGAACTGCCGCCAATCCGCCGGATCGCCGGTCTGGTAGTAGCGAACCAGGTCTTGAAGGACTTTCTTTGTAGGCGCGTCGGCAAAGGGCATGGCCATGTTCAGGTAGCGAATTGCCCGGCCAAGATCCTCGGCGTAGAGGCCGGCGCCAACTTTGCCCGCACCACCGGCGCGGTAAACCTGCTCCACCAATTTTCCATCCCGCTTCACCAGACGCGAATTGAGCGGGTACTTGTCATGAAAATCCTTCAAGTCCGCCATGGTCACGCCGTCATAAAGGTTGTTGCCACTCACGGTAAGCGGGTCTTCGCCATTCTTGGGGTTCTTCACCGTGAGCGAGGCTTGATAGTCCGCGTCGAAGATCGGCTGGCGCAAATCCTCCAGTTCCTTCAGAAGCTTTGCCTGCGTCCCCAGGGCAGCCCGATTCTTCAAGGCTTGCAGCGCCGCCGCGCGCAACTCCTCCGGGGTAAATTCCGGCAGAAATTTCTGCGAATTAAAGGAATTGTGATTTCCGTGATTGGCCCAAAACAGCTTGGTATAGTCGGTGATTTTCTTCTGCACCCCAGGGTCGATGCCACGCGAATGCGTCAGAATCTGTTCCAGCAGGTGCTTCAGTTCAAGCCCATAGGACGAATTCTGATCGTAGGCGATGGGATTTACCGCGATAGCCGCCATGGAGAGCCAAAAGGCCAGCGCCTTCTGCTGCGGGGTAAGGTCGTTAAAGCTGTCCGCTTGCAGTTGCAAAAAGCCTGTCTGCCCTACACGGTCGACCAGCGGTGAGGGAGCAGTACTCTCCTGCGCAATCAGCAGACCTCCCGCGCTTAGGATCATTAAGGTGATAAGAGCAATTCGCTTGATCAAAATTAAACTCCTTGTTTGC
>Ga0302320_10001450_pt1 | contig 57218 bp, 53 predicted proteins | sample Bog_T0_3_FD_202130 | JGI IMG/M metagenome (GOLD analysis project Ga0302320, IMG submission 202130) | Peat permafrost microbial communities from Stordalen Mire near Abisko, Sweden - Bog_T0_3 | ecosystem: Environmental > Terrestrial > Soil > Wetlands > Peat | place: Sweden: Abisko, Stordalen Mire... | reverse complement strand
CTGTTCCGGCGAAAGCCCCGGATCCCCGCGGCACGCCGGGTCCGGCTCTGGCATGGACGCTTGGAAGCATTGGCCCCGGCGAAGCCGTCGAAGTCGACTATCGCGTGCGTATCACTGCCGGAGCGCAGCGCGGCGATGGGATCAACCAGGCGCAGGCGCGCGGCCTTGGAGTGGCCTCGTCGGTGGCTGTCGCACGCGTCGCAATAGGCGGAGGGGCGTTCGCGACCCAGGCGTGCGTGGTTGGCAAGGTCTATGTCGACTGCAATGGCAATCGAGTCCAGGACCCTGGCGAGCCGGGCATCGCCGGGGTTCGGCTGTACTTCGAGGACGGTACCAATCTCACCAGTGACGAGAACGGCAACTACAGCATCTGTGGTCAACGGCCGGTCACCCACGTGCTGAAAGTCGATCAGACCACGCTGCCTGCCGGCAGCCGACTCGTGGTGCTGTCAAACCGCAATGCCGGCGACGGGGACAGCATATTCGTGGACCTGCGGGACGGGGAGCTGCATCGCGCGGACTTCGCGGAGGGTTCCTGCACCAACAAGGTGATGGAGGATGTCAGGCTGCGTCAGCAGCATGGGGCAGTGCTGACCCCGCTTGCCCCGGCCGGCCGGGAACACATCGGTATTGATTTCGAATCGTCGCCGCGTTTGAATTCGACGGACGCATCAGCGCGCGGGGTAACCCTCGAGTCCCCGAACCCAGGCGCTGCCGTCGATGGGCAGCTGGCGGGCGTATCGCCGCTGGCTGCTGCGACGTCCATGAACCCTGACGAAGGATGGCCGACCCTGCTGCCGGTCGGCCCAGGCGCCGCACCGATGACCTCGAGCGATGCAATCCCGACGGTGGTACAGCTGCGCGAGACCGTGCCGATCGCGGCAGCCACGATCGACGGCAGCGCGGCGGCGTTCCGCGCCGTCGAGGGTGGGAACCTGGATCGCTTCAACAGCAACCTGCCCGTCGCGGCGGACGAGGGCCTGTGGCGCCAGTCGAAGGGACTGCCGGTCGGCAGCCATATTTCGCTGCATGTCGCGGACGCGAAGCTGCCGGCGGATGGCCATTCCTCGACCCGGCTCGTCGTGACCCTGACGGATTCACATGGCCAGCTCGTCAACACCGTAGCGCTCATACGTGTGGAGTCCAGCGGCGGCCGGCTCAGGACGCCCGATGGCAAGGAAGCCGCCTCCTTCGACATGGCCGTGAAGAACGGTGTCGTACAGCTGCAGCTGCTGTCGCCGGTTTCCCCGGGCAAGGCGCTGCTGCGGGTATCGAGTGGCGCCATACGCGCACAAGGCATCATCAGCTTCGTACCCGAACTGCGTCCGTTGATCGCGGCTGGCATCGTTGAGGCCGGACTGAGCGCCCAACGCGTCACTGCGGATCCTAATGCCCCGGCATTGGCTGCAGTGGGCTTCGAGGACAGCCTGCAGCACTGGGGCTCCGACCCCGCCGGTGGCGGATCATTCTGGAGCGTTGACGGCCGCGCGGCGGGGTTCGTGAAGGGTACTGTTCTCGATGATGTGCTGCTGACCGCCTCCTACGACTCGAACAAGGTCGCCCCGCAGCGCTTCTTCGCGGACGTCGATCCCAACCAGTATTTCCCGATTTCCGGCGACGCATCGCTCGTCAACTACGACGCGCGCAGCAGCACCAAGCTGTACCTGCGGCTGGACCGTGACGAGAGCAGCATCCTGTACGGAGACTTCCAGACGCTTGCGCCCACGGATCAGTCGTGGCTCGGCAGCTATGCGCGCACCCTGACCGGAGTGACGGCGCATTACGAGACACCGCAGACGAAGATGACCGTGTTCGGTGCCATGGCCTCTACGCATCAGTTTGTCGACGAGCAGCCGGGACGCGGCATCTCCGGGCCCTATGCGGTGTCGCAGGCAAACGCCGTCGCAAACTCCGAAACCGTCGAACTGCTGGTGCGGGACCGCAACCAGCCGGCCATTGTCCTGAGCCGACAGGGGCTCGTTCGCTTCACGGACTACGATTTCGAACCCTTCTCCGGACGGATCATCTTCCGCCAGCCGGTGCCCAGCGTCGACGAGAACCTCAATCCGGTTTCCATCCGCATCACCTATGAGGTTGACAATGGCGGTCCGGGTCACCTGGTCGGTGGCGTGAATGCGGAATTCGTCGTCGCAGACGGCGTGTCGGTCGGAGCACGCGTCGCCCAGGATCATGACCCACTGACGCCGTTCAAGCTGTATGGCGCCGACAGCGTGTGGCGCCTCGACAGGTTCACGACGCTCACTGTCGATGTCGCCCGCAGCGAAGGCAATCAGCTGTACGCGGCCAGCGCTAACGGCGCCCTGGCGCCCGTCAGTACAGTTGCCGGGCTCACCGCGGCGGATCCCGCCGGCAACGCGGGGCGGATCGAACTCGTGCATCACGACGATGCGCTGGATGCGCGCGTCTATGCGGGCAAGGCAGATCTGACTTTTGAGAACGCCAGTGCGTCGCTGAGCCCCGGTCATGCGGAGGCCGGGGCACATGCGACCTATCGCCTGACCGAGTCGACGCAGGCCATCGCGGACGCACAGCACACGACCGACGAAACCACCGAAGCGCACCGGACCGGCGCCTCGCTAACCGTCGAGACCGCTCTCTGGTCCGGTGCCAAGCTCCAGACCGGGGTCAACTTTGTCGACCAGACATACAACTCTGCGTTGCCGGCGGTCGGGCAGTACGGGATCGGTGCAGTTCCGGGCACGGCGTCCGGCGCGCCGCTCAACAACACGGGATTCGGATTCGCCGGCGGCGGCCTCCTCGGCTCGCCGCTCGGCGGCGCATTGGCAGTGCCGACCGCCGGGGCGCCGACCCTGGTTGAGCAGGACTATGTTGCCGGCGAGGTAAAGCTCACGCAGAAGCTCACCGACAGGGCCAGCGTGTACGGCGAGTACCAGCACACGCTCGACGGGGTCAGCGGCGAACTGGCGACCGTGGGCGGCGAGTACCGGGTCAGTGAATCGGAAAGATTCTATGCACGCTATGAAGAACTGGAGTCGCTGACCGGGATTTATGGCCTCGGTGACGGCACCAGGGTCAGTCAGGCGGTGGCCGGCTTCGACACGTCGTATATGCACGACGGCACGGTTTATAACGAACTGCGGCTCACGGGCGCCGAATCGGGCCAGGGCGCAGCGGACGCCCTCGGCGTGCGCAACCTCTGGCGCCTCGCGCCGGGGCTGAACGCAACCACGGCGGTCGAACGCCAGGAAGTCATCAATCCGGTCGTGTTGCCGGGCGCGCCCCTGGGCACGGCAATCGGCATGCAGACCGCAACGGCCCTCGCGACCGGGGTGGAGTATGTCGGCAGCCCGCTGTGGAAGGCTGCGGAGCGACTCGAATACCGGTTCTCTGACGTACAGACGAACTGGCTGTCGACAATGACGGTCACTCGCAAGCTCTCCGATGACTGGACGCTGATTGGCCGTAACGTCTATATGTCGGCGCATACGCAGGACCCCGGGTCAGTGGCCATTGCGGAAAACCAGGATCGGGCGCAGGTGGGAATCGCCTACCGCGACAACTCCACCAACAAGTGGAACATGCTGGCACGCTACGAATACCGGACCGACTACAACAACACACCGGTGACCGGCGTCGACAGTCGCACGCAGATCGGCGCGCTGGTAGCCAATTTCCACCCCGTTCGTGCCTGGGAGTTCGACGGGCAACTTGCCGCGAAGCAGGTCAACGAAATCCTCAACGGGGCCAGCTCCAGCTACACCGCCGAACTGCTGGCGGGCCGCGCGCAATGGGATCTGGATCCGCGCTGGGATGTCGGGTTGCTGGCATCGACCACCAGCGGCGGCGGCAGCCGCGACCAGGGCGTGGCGCTCGAGGTCGGCCGCCGACTGTTCGACAACCTCTGGGTCTCTGTGGGTGCGATCGCCGGCAGGTACGCCGATGCCGAATTGTTCAGCGCCAACTCATCGTGGCGGGGAGTTTATATCCGCATGCGCTTCAAGTTTGACGAAAAATCCTTCCGGCTCGCCAATCCGGCCGCGAACCGTACGCTGGATGCAGCAGCCTCGATGGAGCGGCAATGAAGAGCCTGCGCAGGGAGCAGCATGTGCCCGCGTTATTCGCGATGGTGGCTGGCGCGCTGTCAGCAGCGTTGATGAGCTGCTGGGTGAGTGCCGCCGAACTGGCTTCGGGGCCGATTGCGCCGCTGCTGCCGGGGCGACCCATCGCATCGCGGGTCGGTGAACCATCTGCGCTCAGGCAGCTGCAGGATCGACTCGACCTGCAGGATAGGGCGGACGGTGGCGCTGATTGCAATGCACAGTATCAGTCACACAAGGCGCAGGCCTGGCTGAATTTCGCGCGCTATGCGATCCAGAATGATGTACCTGCGCCAGTGCAGGCGGCAGCCCTGCGCAATGCCAGCACCCTGCTGGACAGTCTCCAACGACACGACGTCGCGCCAGTGCAGACAGAGGAACTGCCGCAATCGCGCCATGTACGCGATGATCTGTGGCGCTCGGTCAAAGCAGTCAGGGGAGATGGGCGGTGGTGTGCTGCACCGAGAATGACCGCGTACTGCGAAGTGCAACTTGCCTGGTCGGATTACGAGGCCGGAGCTGGCGGGTGGCGCCATGTCGAACCGTACATCAGGATCGCCGAGGACTATTGCGTAGCTGCCAGCCGCGCGGTTGCTCCGCCTGCCGCAGCGGAGACTGCCGACGCTGTGCCTGCGAGTCCGGCTGCCGCGCCAACGGCGGCGCTGTCGGCGGCGCCACCGGTAGTCGCTGAGCCAACCCAAGCGAGGTCCGCAGATCCAACCCGGAGCCCGGTCGAGGCACCCATCGTGGTGCGGTTCCCGCACGACCGTTCGAAGCGCTCCGAAATCCGCGTGCCGGGGCGGCAGATCCTGCAGTGCTTCGCGGAGCATTTCCTCACGCTCCCGGCGAACGCAACGGTGGACGTGGTTGGCCACGCCGATATCACGGGGCACAGTGCCTACAATCTGGCGCTGAGCGACCGCCGTGCCCGCAGTGTTGCGCTCGAACTGAAGCAGTGGGGCGTTGACCCGGCGCGAATCCATGTCGTCGCCGTCGGCGACAGCAGGCCCGAAGTCTCGTGCAGGCTCAACAGCCGTAGCCGGCGGGCCAAGCGGCGCTACATCGCCTGTCTCGAGCCCAACCGGCGCGTCGTCGTGCAGCTGCAGGGCGATACCCGATGAGCTTCAGCGTCCGGCAACCGAATCCCTACTGGAGAAGTTGCTTGCGCTCCCGCAGCGTCGGCGGCGTGTACTGATAGATCCAGGTCTCGCTCAGCGGGCGCCCCTGGATGCGCAGGTACAGGCGCAGGTCGATCGGCAGCTCGCTGTTCGCCACCGGCTGGATGTCGAATAGTGCGCGGTAGCCGCTGAACTCGGCGAGGTAATGCGCCGTGGTGAAATGAATTTCGCCGGACGACGCAGTCACAATCGCCTCGACCGGTGCATCCTTCGCGAGCGCACCGAGCTCGCCGCCCGCGAAATCCACCGCAAAGTGCCAGGAAAAAGCCGTGCGGCGCTGGCCGATCGTGCCGCCGATGCCGGTGCGGGTCGCGATCACCTGCGCCAGCGTCGAGCTGTAGGGAACCTTCGTACCCCAGTAGAGCCGGTAGCTGAACAGCAGTTCCTGGCCGGCCCGGGGCTTCTCCGCCGGATTCCAGAACGCGACGATGTTGTCCGAGGTCTCATCTACCGTCGGGATCTCAACCAGCTGCACCGCGCCCTTGCCCCAACCACCGCCGGCCGGGCCGAGCTTCGGCTCGACCCACAGGCTCGGGCGCCGGTCGTAATAGACACCGTCGTCCTGGTAATGATCGAAGTTGCGGTCGCGCTGCAGTAGCCCAAAGCCGCGCGGGTTGTCGTCGAGATAGGAATTGAAGTGCAGCTGCGCAGGGTTCGTCAGCGGGCGCCAGATCCACTCTCCGGCGCCGGTCCACAGCGACAGCCCGTCCGAATCGTGGATCTCCGGGCGCCAGTCGAGCGCGCCGCGGCGGTCGTTCTTTGCGTAGTAGAACATGCTGGTCAGCGGTGAGATGCCGAAGCGCTCGATGGCCTTGCGCGGATAGAATGCCGCGTCGATGTCCATGACCTGTGTGCCACCTGGCGCGATCACGATGCGCAGCGCTCCCGTCACGCTCGGTGAGTCCATCAGTGCATACAGCGTCAGCGTGCCGGCGTCGGCGGCCGGCCGCTCGAACCAGAATGCGGTGAAGCGCGGGAATTCCTCCGGTCGCGGCAACGCCGTATCGACCGCGAGTGCGCGCGTCGACAACCCGTACTGGCGGGTGTCGCCGCCGACCGCGCGGAAATAGGCCGCGCCGAGGAAGGCGGCGATGTCCGCCTGCCAGTTGCTGACGGACTGCACCCGGAAGCCGGCGAATCCCTGCTGTCCCTGCATCAGCGAGGGGTCGATGCCGCTCTCGGTGAAATTGAACATCGCCGGGTCGTAGACGATCTCGTGCGCCGTACCGTCGTTCACTTCGAACAGGCGCACTGGTGTCTTGAAGCCGCGGCCGACGTGGAAAAACTGCAGCCGGAACGCCGAGTTCAGGTCACCCCACAGCGAATGATCCGGGCGGAAGCGCAGCGACTGGTACTGGTCGTAGCCGAGGTTCGCGAGCGCGGCCGGTACGGTCTCGCGCGGCGCAACGTAGGCATTGCCGGCGAGCCAGCGGGCCTGGCCCTTGATCCACGCAAAATCGAAGGGCTGCGGAGCTGCGCCTGCGGGCGGCATCTGTGCCTGCGCGCGCGGTACGATACCTGTTAGCTGTCCCGCAGCGAGCAAGGCGACGGACTGGATCATCTGACGGCGGCGCATGGTCTTTAAGGATCCCTCGGTCTGACTACATCGGAAAAGTGGCCCGCGGCTGATCGGGCAGGGCCGACAGCTGCGCAAGCATCCGTGCGCTGGCTGCCACCTCGACGCGCTCGACCGGCGTGAGCCAGGCAAGCGCTTCGTCCAGCGTGCGGGCATCAACGAGCTTCTGTTCGGCGGTGAAGGCGTGCGGATCGGGTCGGCCACGCGGATCCGCCGGCCGCGGCAGATTACCCTGGATATGGGCGATCCGCGCCTCCCGCTCGCGCGCCAGGTAGCGTAAGCCGTCCTCGGGCAGTTCCCCGGTGGCCCCAAGCAGAGCCAGGCGTCTGGTCACCAGCGCCGGCGGATTGCGCTCCTCGGGCGTGCGCAGGAGCCCCACGGTGGCGAGTGCCTGCGCTATGCTGCGGCTGCCGCTGAGGCGCGACAGCGGCACCGACAGGAACAGCCCCAGCAGTGCCGGGGAGACCCAGACCAGCAGTTCCGGCGACAGGAACCAGATGATCACTGCGGTGACGCAACTGGCGAGCATGTGCTTGCGGTGGAACGCCCAGGCTTCGCTCCAGGTACTGCTGCCGTCGCGACGCTGCGACTTCCAGCCGGAATCGCGACCGAGGAACACCTCGAAGACGTGGCGGCTCTGGATCAGCATCAGCACCGGCGCATACAGCGCCGACAGCACGGTCTCGAGCACGACGCTGGCGCTGACGCCGATCACGCCGCCGCCGCCGTCGCGGATCTGTTTTGACAGCAGCGCGCGCGCGAAACCCAGCAGCTTCGGCGTCAGCAGCACGACCATGCTGAACCAGAACAGCGCCGTCATCAGTTCGGTGTTGAACGTGGGCCAGGTCGGAAACAGCTGGAAATCGTGGCTAAAGTACTCGGGCCGGATCAGGTGCGCCTGCAGCGAGAGCGCAAAGCCAATGCCCAGCAGCAGCATCCACAACGGCGAGGACAGGTAGCTCATGATGCCGATGCCGAGATGCACGCGGCTGGTGAAGGACAGGCCGGAGGTCGAGATGATCTTCAGGTGTTGCAGGTTGCCCTGTGCCCACCTGCGGTCGCGCACTGCGATGTCGATCAGCGAGGGGGGCGATTCCTCCCAGGAACCACCGAGTTGTGTGGCCATGCAGACGTTCCAGCCGGCGCGGCGCATCAGCGCCGCCTCGACGAAGTCATGCGACAGCACATGCCCCCCGAAAGGCTTGCGCCCCTTCAGCTCAGGCAAGCCGCAGCTCGCGGCGAAGGCGCCCATGCGGATGATTGCGTTGTGGCCCCAGTAGTTGCCGGCATTGCCGGACCACGCGGCGAGTCCCCGCGTGATGACGGGGCCATAGACGCAGGCCGCGAACTGTTGCAGCCGCCCGAAGAACGTCGTCGCCCCGATCAGCTGCGGCGCGGTCTGAAGGATGCCGAGCGAGGGGTCCGCGTGCATCACCTGGGCGAGGCGCAGCAGCGTACGCGCATCGATCAGGCTGTCTGCGTCCAGCACGATCATATGGTCATAGCGGGCGCCCCAGCGCTGCACGAATTCCTCGATGTTGCCGGACTTGCGCGCGGTGTTGCGCCAGCGGCGCCGGTACCACAGCGCCATGCGTCCCTCGAGCGCGGTGCGCAGCCGGGCTATTGCCAGAGTTTCGCGGATCCATGCGTCCGCATTGGTCGAATCTGACAGCACCACGATCTCGAAGCAGGTATTCGCGCCGATTTCCGCCAGCCCCTCGGCCATTGCCTGCAGCGCGGTCGTCGTACGCAGCGGATCCTCGTTGTAAATCGGCATGACCAGCGCCGTGAGGCCGGCTGGCGCCTGCGACGCGGGCACCCGTTCGCGGCGCTTCGACCAGCCTGCGATGACCGAGCCCGCCGAGAACGCGATCCACGCGAGCGAGATCACGAAAAAGAAGATCATCAGGCCCTGCAGCAGGGTCATGTTCGCGAAATGCACGACCTGCAGCATCTCGAACGTGCCATAGGCGGTGATCGCGATCGTAACGCCGACCAGGATGAAGCGCGCGAACAATATGGTCGATGAGGGACCGGCCGAGCGCTCCCTCTTCGGCGCATACCGCAGGTCCTGCGGCTCCATCGCGAGCGGCGCATCCGGCGGCATGCTGCCGGGTGTCGCGGCCAGCTCGATGCCGGGCGCGGCGCTCAGCTGGCGGTCCATCGGTAAAGCCAGGTCTCGGTGACCGGTTGTGCATCGCGCATGACCCGCAGTCGCAGCTCGGCGAGGTCCGCGCCGCCCGGGTCGAGTTCGAAACTCGCACGGATGCCATGTGTGTTCGGGTTCGACAGCAGCATCATGTTCGACACTTTACCCGCGGAGCTGCCCATGTCGAGGTGCAGGCCGTCGATCTTCTCGCCGGCACCGACAAAGTCGATCTGGAACACGCGTCGTTTGCCGTCGAGGCTCGACCCTGAGCGTGTGGACAGTGCCTTGCCCATGTTCTTCGGGAACTTCGCGTCCTCCGCCCAGCTGAGGTGATAGGCGAAGTGCGCCTGATGACCTGCCGTCAGCGCACTGGCCGGTCGCCAGAAGGCGACGATGTTGTCGTTGTATTCGCGGCCCGACGGAATCTCCACCAGCTCGACGGCGCCGGCGCCCCATTCCCCACGCGGCTCGACCCAGAGGCTCGGTCGGCGTTCATAATGCGCATCGAGGTCCTGGAAGTCCGACTGATCGCGCGAGCGCTGCATCAGCCCGAATCCCTCGGGAGCCTGCGTCGTGAAGGTCGAGATCTGCAGCTTTGCGGGGTTCGCCAGCGGCCGCCAGATCTGCTCGCCGGACTTCTTCAGCACGGCCAGTCCGTCGCTGTCATGCACCTCCGGACGATAGTCGTCGAGGCGGCCACGATTGGTCTCGTCGAACAGGAACATGGAGGTCAGCGGGGCGATGCCGATGACCCGCAGGTCCTCGCGCGCGAACAGCGTCATGTCGACGTCCATCGTCGTCTCGACGCCGGGGTGCACCGTGAAGCGATAGGCGCCGGTCGCCGAGGCGCTCTCCAGCAACCCATAGATCACGAGGTCGCTCGCGTTACGGCGCGGTTGTTCGACCCAGAAGTGCGTGAATACCGGAAACTCCTCGCCGGCCGGCTCCGCCGTGTTCAGCGCGAGCCCGCGCGCTGACAGGCCGTAGACCTGATGCTGTGCGACCGCGCGGAAGTAACTGGCTCCCTGGAAGACCAGGAACTCGTCCCAGACCTTGTTCGAATTGATCCGGTTGCGGATCCTGAAGCCCGACAGCGGCACCGCCGCGCGCGTCGGCGGCGTTGGTATCGTCGGTCCCAGCACGAACATCGAGGTGTTGCCGAGCATGTCCTCTGCAAAGCCGTTGGTGACGACCGAGACCATCACCGTGGTGTTGAAATTGAAGCCGACGGGCAGCAGTTCCATGCGAAACGGCAGGTTATCCTGGCCCCAGATAGCGGCGGCCGGGTCGAAGCGGATGCCGCGGTACTGCTCCGGAGTCAGCTTCTCCAGCCAGGCCGGCATGTTGTTACGCTGGGGCGTGTAGGGCTGGGTCGCGCGGTGCTTCGCGTCGGCCAGCAGGCTGTCGAGCGAAAACGGGTAGGATCCTGGCTGCCTTGCGGCCGGGCGCAGATCCGCGGCGACGGCCGACAGCGCCGACATCGAAAGCAGGAAAAGGCCTAAATACTTGGTCATTGGGGCCGACTTGCCGTCGTCGCAAGCGAATACGGGCGCTACCTTGATCAAAGTGGTCCGCGCTGTCAACGCCCAATCGCGGGATGAGCCCTGCTGGTATAGTGTCGCGCCATGTCCGTCCCCGAAACGCAGTGCGCGCAGGCCGTCCTGATGGTGCGTCCGGCAGGTTTCGCCTTCAATCCGCAGACTGCCCCGAGCAACGCGTTTCAGCACCTGCCGGAGGCACCACGTCCCGCACTGCAGGCGGCGCTGGCGGAGTTCGAGGCGGCCGCATTGCTGATCGCGCAGGCCGGGGTGCGGGTCATCGTGGCGGACGATACGCCCGATCCGCCGAAGCCGGACGCGATTTTCCCGAACAACTGGGTCAGTTTCCATGCCGACGGCACGGTCGTGCTGTACCCGATGCTGGCGGTCAACCGGCGGTGGGAGAGACGAGACGAGGTGCTCGCGACTGTCGCCCGCGCCGGCGCCTTCAGGGTCACCCGGACCGTCGATCTGACCGGCCATGAAGCATCGGGTCAGTTCCTGGAGGGTACTGGCAGCCTCGTGCTGGATCGCCGCGCGCGCATCGCCTATGCCTGCCTGTCTCCGCGTACGCATCTCGACGCACTCGGGGACTTCGCGCAGCAGCTGGGATACGACGTTGTGACGTTCGATGCGACGGATGCCGCGGGCCAGCCGATTTACCACACCAACGTGATGATGGCCGTCGGCAGCGGATTTGCCGTCATCTGCAGTGCGGCCATTGCGTCGCCTGCGCAGCGCGCGGCCGTCATCGCCCGCCTCACCGGCAGCGGCCATGAGGTTTTCGAGATCAGCCTCGCGCAGATGCAGGCGTTTGCAGGCAACATTCTCGAACTGGCGGGCGCCGGCGGTCCGGTCCTTGCAGTCTCGACCACCGCCTGGCGCGCCCTCGATACGACTCAGCGCGGCGGACTCGCGCGCCATGCCCGCGTCGTCTGCGTGGACATCCCGTCGATCGAAGAGGCCGGAGGCGGTGGCATTCGCTGCATGCTGGCTGAAGTGCACCTGCCGGGCAGGACATAGCTCAAGGACTCCATGCTCGATCCCATCCTCAAGATCATCATCGCGTATCTCATCGGCGGCATCCTCGGCAGTCTGGTGCTTGGCAAGCTGCGCGGAGTTGATATCCGCTCCATGGGCAGTGGCAACGCCGGCGCGACCAATGCGCTGCGCACCCAGGGCAGGCTTTTCGGGTTGCTCGTGCTGATTATCGACATCGCCAAGGGCGTGCTGGTCGTGCGCTGGCTACCGACTGCGACCCTGCCGGCAATACCGACCGACCCCGAAGTATCGATCGCGGCGCTGCGGCTCGGCTGCGGCCTGGCCGTGATCGTGGGACATGTGTACCCGGTCTGGTTCGGCTTTCGCGGCGGCAAGGGCGCCGCGACAGTAGTCGGAGTCGTCGGTGCATTCGAGCCGCGTCTGCTCGTGCCGCTGCTCGCGACCTGGCTTGTTGTGCTCCTGCTCACCGGATTCGTGAGCCTCGCGACGATGCTTGCCGGGGTGGCGCTGGTGCTGGCGGTCGCGCTGCTGGAACCCGCGAATACCTCGCTGATAGCTTTCTGCGCTGTGCTCGCGGCGTTCATCGTCTATACCCACCGCAGCAACATCGTGCGTCTGCGCGCCGGCAACGAGAACCGCGCACGACGCCTGTGGCTGCTCCGTCCCCGCGACCGGTAGGCGACGGTCCCGTGGAACTCCTCGATACCCTGCTGATCATGGCGCAGCTGCAGCCGGAGCATGCGTCGCGCCTGCATATCTTCGAGCTGGTCGCGGAAGTCGACTCCAGCAATACGCGACTGCTCGCGGCGCCGCCGCCGCCGCCTGGCGTGGCGGCGGTCTGCATTGCCGAGCGCCAGGTTGCGGGCCGCGGGCGGCTCGGCCGCACCTGGGTATCGCCGCCGGGAACCGCGGTCACGCTGTCGGTCAGCTGGGTGTTTCGCGAGCGGACACGGGAACTCCCTGCGCTGAGCCTCGCTGCAGGGGTGGCCGTGGCCCGTGCGCTGGCGCGCTGCGGTGCGCACGGCATCCGGCTGAAATGGCCCAATGACATCTGGTTCGAAGACGCCAAGCTCGGCGGGATCCTGCTGGAAATGCGCGCCGAGCCCACCGGCGCCGCCTGCGTCGTGATCGGCGTCGGCATCAACGTCGCGCTCGACGCCGAGGCGCGCGCGGCACTCGATTCCCGCGCAGCGCAGGCCACGAGTCTCGCCGCGGCCTGCGCTCCGGCGGTGCCGTCGCGCAACCGGGCTGCGGGGGCGATACTCGACGAGCTATTGGGTATGCTGGCGCACTTCGAGCAAGAAGGTTTTGCGCCGTTCCGCGCAACGTGGGCAGCCCTGGACGCCCTGCGCGGGCGGCGGGCGCGGGTGCTGCAGGGGGACAGCTGGGTTGCGGGTCTCGCGTTGGGCGTCGATGACGAGGGTGCATTGCTGGTCGATGTCGGCGGCCAGGTGCGAAAATTCAATTCGGGTGAGGTCAGCTTGCGGCTGGAAGGCGATACCGCGTGAGATTCGTAAAGGGCGTTGTGCTGCTGCTTGCGCTGGCGAATGTCGGGTATTACCTGTACGCGCATGGCGTCGCCGCGCCCGTGTCCGGCGCTGCAGCCAGCGACGTTACGCCTGCCCTGAAGCTCTCGCTGCAGCCGCCAGCGGCGAAATTGCCGGTGCGCTGCCTCAGTCTCGGCCCCTTCGTAGAACTCGCCGACTCCAATCATGCGCAGTCGACGCTGCGCGGTGCAGGCTACCTGCCGCGTCAGCGCTCGGCTGAGTCCGAGGTCGCCGACGGACTGCTCGTCTTTCTGCCGATGCCGACCTCGGCGGCGGCAGTCGTACAGCTGCGCAGGCAGCTGAAGGCGGCGGGGATTGCCGATGCGCCGGATGTCCCGGGGCCCGGGGATGCGATCGTCATTTCGCTGGGGGCCTACAGCGACCAGCAGCATGCGCAAACGAGGATCAATGCGCTGCGTCAGCAGGGGTTCGCACCGCTGAGCCTGGAACGCAAACGCAGCGGGATGGTCTACTGGCTCGATGTTGACCTCAAGTCCGGCGATCCGGCGCTCAATCCTGCGGAGTTCCATGGCGACGCTGTGCATGGACCCCCGCTCGAGGTCCGGGACTGTCCCGAGCCGGCCGCAGCTGTAGCGGGCAGTCCGGTCACGCCGGCCAGCGCAGCCAGCGCGCCCGGGGCAAGCGCGGCCGGTGCCAGTGTTGCGGCGAGCGCAGTGCCGTGAGGACGCGACTCATCTGGATGCGAGCCGCGGCGGCGGTGGCGGCTTTCGGCACGCTCGCCTGGTTTCTCGGCCTGATCGGACTGCAGGTCTACCATTGGTTCCGCGACGATGCGTGGACCCATATCGGCCTGCGCGACGGACTGCTGAGCCTGGTGTCGAGCTGCTGTGTCAGCGACGAATCCGCGCCTGGCATGATGGCAGCCTTCATGCGCTGGCTCGAGACCCCCGAGAGCTGGCTGGGGCTGCACGTCGTGCTGGAGGCTGTGCCGGCATCGATAGGGCTGTTCCTGCTCTCGGTATTCAGCAATTTCATCTATATCTACTGCAGCGACCGGCTCGACGAGCTTACGCAGGTATCCGATGAGCGATCCACAGACACCCCCGGCTGATTCGCGCGGCGTACTACGCCGCGCCGACAAGATCATGGGCCCCGAGGAGATCGGCGCTTTCCTCGCGCAGTCCTTTTGCGGACGCACGGCCACGGTCGGCGTCGACGGCTACCCCTATGTCGTGCCGAACCTGTTCATCTGGTCCGACGGGCTGGTTTATCTGCACACCTCCGCGATCGAGGGGCATTTCCTGCAGAACGTCCGACACTCTGACCGGGTCAGCTTCGAGGTCGACGAGCCGGGCGAGGTCTATCCGTACGGACCTGTCGAGTGCGACACCACGGTCTCCTACCGCTCCGTCGTGATTTTCGGCCGCGTCCGCATCATCGACGACGAGCCGACAAAGACCCGGTTTTACTCGGCATTCATGCGCAAGTACGCGCCTGAGGATTCCTGGGGCCGTGAGCGGGATTCGTTTCCGCGGCTGGCCAGGACGATCGTCTACGCCATCACGCCGGAGTCGATCACGGGCAAGCAGGGGCCCCTGCCCGGGATCGACAAGCGCTGGAGCGCGGCAAAGCCGCCTACTTCGCCGGCTTGATGAACTTCAGCACGAAGTTGTCCGCCTCGCCGACGGCAACATAGCGCGCGCGGTCCTTGTCGCCCTGCGACAGCGTCGGCGGCAGTGTCCAGACCCCATCCACCCAGTCCTTGGTGTCCTTCGGGTTGGCGTCGATTTCCGAGGATTCCGCCAGCCTGAAGCCGGCCTTCTTCGCCAGCTCGATCGTGTAGTCCTGGCGCACGTAACCGTCCTTCGCCTTCGGATCCTGCGGCCGGTCGTTGCGGCCACGATGTTCCTCGATGCCCAGGATCCCGCCTGGCTTGAGCGCGCGGAAGCAGGCGCTGAGCGCCTCGTCGGCGTAGCCGGCGTCCATCCAGTTGTGCAGGTTGCGGAAAGTGAGCACGAGGTCGACGGACCCTGCCGGGGCGATGTCGAAGTGGCCGGCACCGAGCGTCGTGATCTGAATGTGGCCAAACAGGTCGGGGTGGGCGGCAATGCGCGCACGCCACTTTGCCGCGATCTTGTCCTCCTCCGCATCGCCGGGCGCAGGCAGCGCGACATAGTAATGACCCTGCGAAGCGAGATACGGACCCATGATCTCGGTCCAGTAGCCGCCGCCGGGCCACAGCTCGAGCACGGTCTGGGCGGGCGCCAACCCAAGGAAGGTCAGCTCAGGGCCAGGATGGCGCGCGACGTCGCGGGCGACGAATTCCGGCGTGCGCGCAGGACTCGAGATTGCGGCTTGCAGTGCCGGGTCGATCGCTGCGGGCTTGCCGGCGGCAGCCGCGCACACCGATGCCAGGGCGAGGCCCGCTGCCAGCAGCGGACGTCGAAGCAGTTGCATGTTCATGGGCAGGAATCCTCATGGTGGGTTTTGGTCAGGTAAAGCTGCCTGCGCAGCACGACAAAGCGCAGGTCGGTGCGCTTCGGCAGTCCGAAGCGCTGATCATCATACGGGAAAGGCCGGTACTCGCCGGTGGCGCGATAGCCGCGGCGCTCGTACCAGGCGATGAGCTCGGTACGCGAATCGATTACCGTCATCTCGACCTGCCGGGCACCAAGCTCAAGCTGCGCGTGGCGCTCCGCGGCCTCGAGCAGCTGCCTGCCGAGACCCCGTGCCTGAAGGTCGGGCCGCACGGTCAGCATGCCGAGATAGCAGACTGAGTCCGCTTTCATCTCCAGCAGCACGCAGCCCAGCAATGCGCCGGCGTCGCGCAGCACGAGGATCACGCGGCCGGGCTCAGCCAGCAACTGCGTCACCGCCTCCGCATCGGTGCGCTGACCGTCGAGCAGATGTTCCTCGGTCGTCCAGCCACGCCGGCTGGACTCGCCGCGATAGGCCCCATTGATCAGCGTCACCAGCGCCGCGACATCGGCGCGCGTTGCCGGTGCGACGGGCTGCGCGGGGTTTGCGTTGTGGGGGGTAACGCTGGCAGATTGCATGCCCTCATGATACTAAGGACAGCCACCATGATCGAGCTTGAACGCCACATTGCCACCGTGCCGGACTTCCCGCAGCCGGGAATCCTGTTCCGCGACATCTCGCCGCTGCTGCGCAATCATTTTGCGGCGACCCTTGCCGGACTCGAGGCGCTGCTGTCCCCTGCTGAGTGGCAGTCGATCGATGCGATCGCAGGCATCGAGTCGCGCGGCTTCATCCTCGGCGCAGCACTCGCGGCGCACCTGCACAAGGGCTTTGTTCTCGTGCGCAAGCAGGGCAAGCTGCCGCCGCCCGTCGTGGATCAGCCGTATGCGCTGGAGTACGGCACGGGGGTGCTCGAGATGCAGCCGGGGAGCGGTGCGGTCCTGCTGGTCGACGATGTACTGGCGACCGGGGGTACCCTCAGTGCGTCCGCCGAACTGTGCCGGCGCGCCGGCTACACGGTCAGCGCGCTCGCGGTCCTCGTCGATCTCGGGCTGGTTCCCGATTATCGCTGGCGCGGCATGGCGGCCCGGGCGGCCGTAATCTTCCGGTCCTGATCGGGATGCCGGCCGCGGTCGCGGGGATCGGCGACATACGCGCCGTCTATGACGGGTCGCTGACCTCGGACATCCAGGTCCGTACCTTCCAGAACATCGACCGCCTTTTCCCGGTGCGTGTGGTCGCGCGCGGACGCGTGGTGCAGTCGCTCGGTACCGGCACGGCTGCCCTTGGCAACGTCCAGTTCCTGTCCGGCGGGGTCCAATACGACCTCGTCGATTACCTCGCGCTGAATCGCGTGACGGGCATCCTGGTGCTGAAGGACAGTGCGGTTGCCTATGAGGGATACGCGCTCGGCAACACACCAGAGACCCGCTGGATGTCGATGTCCGTCGTCAAGACGATCACGGCGACACTGGTCGGCGCGGCGATCCACGACGGCCACATAGGCGGCCTCGACGATGCGGTCACGGATTACCTGCGGCCCCTGCGCGGTAGCGCGTATGCCGACGTCACGATCCGCCAGCTCCTGCAGATGTCATCGGGAGTCGGCTGGGACGAAACCTATACGAATCCCGCTTCTGACCGACGGCGCATGCTCGAGGCGCAGATTGCGCAGCGTCCGGGAGGGATACTGGAGCTGATGGCGCAGCTGCCGCGTGTCGCTGCGCCGGGCAGCCGCTGGAACTACAGCACCGGCGAGACCTTCGTTGCCGGCGCCCTGGTGCAAGCGGCGGTCGCACGTACCCTGTCCGACTACCTGTCGGAGCGTATCTGGGGACGGATCGGCATGGAGGCGCCTGCCACATGGTGGCTGGAGTCGCCGGACGGCATGGAGATCGGCGGCAGCGGCCTCAGCGCCACGCTGCGCGACTACGGCCGCTTTGCGCTGTTCCTGCTGGGAGGCGGGGTGGCCGGCGGCGAGCGGATCCTGCCGGAGGGGTGGCTGGCCGCGGCTGCGGCGCCGCAGTGGATTGACGGCCAGCGCATCGACTACGGCTATATGGTCTGGCCGTTCGCCACGCCGCCCGCGTTGGTCAGCGACGGTGCATTCCAGGCGATCGGCATCTTCGGCCAGCACATCTACATGAACCCGCGTGAACGCGTGGCCATCGTCGTCTGGGGTGCGCAGCCGAAGCCGAACGGCAAGGCGCCGGTCGCGCCGGCGGATTTTTTCGCGGCGGTGACTCAGGCGCTGCGCTAGTCGAACCCAGCTCAAAGCCACAGGTCACTGTTTGCAGATTTTCCCTCAGGCCTGTGGCGGCTGTGGAAACCCGACGGATTGCGCAAACAGCGCCTGCTGCTCAGGCGCAAGCCCGAGCCGCTGCGCCAGCGCCGGCCGGTCGCAGTTGTGAAACCACGCCGCCAGTCCCTGCGCGGCCGCGAACAGGTGTACGTTACCTGCAATCAGTCCCGTATCGACGTAGTAGTACGCCTTCTGCCACTCCGAATCCTGCAGCCTCGGCTCCTGGAGCCCGGCCGTATGCGCGAGCCTGTGAATGTCGGCGACGTAGATCAGCTGCACCGGCGCCAGTACGCTTACGGCGTTCTGCCCGGGCGTCATTGCCAGCTGGCGCAGGTCTGTCGCAACGACGGGCGAGAGCATGTGCCCCGCCGGCTCATAACGGTACGTGCCCTGTTCCAGCGCGACATAAATGTCGATTTCCTGCGAGTTGCTGGCGGATGCGGCGGTCCTGCCGGGAAGGCCGAATGGCCCGGCAGCGCGATGGCCGTGAGTAACTCGGGCAGGGGCGTTGGCGATGTCACAAGGAGCCTCCTTCGAGACGGTGTCCGATGGAGTCTCTGCGGATTCTGCAGTCGCGTCGATACGGGGTTCCCACCGGGCCGAGCGGCGGGTGTGGATTCTGGGAAGCGCAACCTGATTGAAGTTCAGTGCCGCCAGACAACTGACGTTGGCAGATGCGACCCGATGTACTGCACTGCATCGTCGGTACACTCGAACGCGTCCACGGCGACCCGCACACTGCCACTCGGGCCTGTCAGGGTGACGCCCCACCGATTACGCTTCGCCGCTGTAATTTCAGTCCACGCCAGACTCACCCGACCATGCCAGGTCAGTTGAGTCACGCCGTCCCGGGAAACCCGCGTCGACGCAGCGCAGATTCCCTGCTGGGTCCGGAAGGTCCCGAGCACCAGCCAGAAAACGCCACTGGCATCGCCACTCAGGGCCAGAATCAATCCAGCCAGAGCCAGCACCGCGCCGAGATACGCTCCCGGCTGTACCAGGGCGGAAACAAGTTTCGGAGCGGCCAAGGACACCGTCCGGTCAGTGAGGTGGGGCAAGGTTCTATGTCCTGACAATCGATTCTGGCCCAGGAACTGCGCATGACCCCGCTGACGTCCCAGCGGTCATAATAAAACGAGCTTAACTCTACCCCTGCCGGAGTGCAAAAACCTTGAGTGCGCGGCGGGCGAGCGCCGCGATATGCGATAATGGTTACCCTGTAACGGGAGGCCTCGATGCTGAAACTGCTGCTCTGGCTCGTGCTCTTCGTGCTCTGCTGGCCAGTAGCCCTACTGGCGCTCCTGCTCTGGCCACTCGTCTGGCTGCTATCGCTGCCGTTTCGCCTCGTCGGGATCGCATTCGAGGGCGTATTTGAATTGCTGCGAGCGATTGTCTTGTTGCCCGCCCGACTACTCGGCGGAGGGCCCCGCTCGGTCGGCCGTTAGGGAAGCTAACGCTGGCCTGCGCAGCACGCTCGCCGGTGAGACCGTCTCGCGGCTCCGGGGAATCCGGCCAAAGAACCACAGGTGCCAGAACCGTAAATCCGTATCCGGCCGTTCACTGACGCGCGAAAGTTGCCGACCGTCACAGGCCGATGCCGGTCATTGGTCGGCACGGGCGACGACAGGCTAACGAGCTGCGACCGCCACCGCGGCAGCGGCCATCAGCGTACCACTGCTGCGATTGAGCAGTCTGGATGCCCGGGGACTTTGAAACCAGATGCGTGCTCGCGTGGCTGCGATCGCATAGATCCCGAGGATCGCGGGCAGGATGACGGCAATCGCGCCGGCGATTTCGAAATATCCCGTGGGCGGCAGAGTCTCCAGATTGACAACCGTGGGCAGCAGCGCAACAAAGAAGATCATGGGCTTTGGATTACCTAGCGTCAGTGCAAGACTGCCGAAAAATGAAGCCAACGGTGCCTGCACGACTTCAGGAGCTTTAATGGCGTCGATGCGTCGTGCCGGCGCGGACCATAACCTGTAGGCCAGAAAGAACAGATAGGCAACTCCCGCATACTTGAGTGCGGCAAATGCAAAGTGAGCGGTTTTCGCGAGCGCGGAGAGTCCAAGCGCCGCACCGATGAACCAGATCAAATCCCCGATGACGAATCCTGCAATGAACGCTGCGGCCCCCTGTAAGCCGTGGTCCAGCGCGCGCGCAACCACGGCAGCGATTCCCGGTCCGGGCGTCGCAACCGCGAGAAAATACACCGCGCAAAAGGTCATCAGGCCGTACCACGACACGTGGCGCATCCTTCTTGTTATTGGAACGAGTTTCAGCGCGCCGGTCCGTCGACTGGCGCTGCGAAGCATATACGATCGACGCGGTTGGGCGGAAGGTCCGCAGGGTACGCAGATCAGTGTGACACCGAAGCGCTGATCACGAAGTTCGTAGCCGCAGAAGAATGCCATCGCTGAGCGAATGGGAGAGCTGCGGGTTCAGAGCGGAGTGTCGACCTCCGCCCCGCAAACCCGGTTGGTGGAAGACTGCAACTGGCTTCCACTTAGCCGATATCCGCTCCATGGGGTAATCTATCGGCTCGAATGCAGGCGACCAGTGTATGGCGGAAAACACTGAACCCGAAATGCCGCAGGATAACGCAGCTGCCTCGCAGAGCGCGGTTTCCCCGGATGCAGGGGCAGGTGAAACCCCGGAGATCGCAGCGCCAATGCTCGACGTACACCCACCTCATGGAACGATTCACACCTGAAAAGGGTTCGTCATTCATATTGCAACTATCGTCATTGGATTGCTGATAGCGGTGGGACTGGAACAGACCGTGGAGTACTTCCATCATCGACACGAGGTTCGGGAAGCCCGCGAAGCGCTCGCGGCCGAGCATGAGGAGAATATCCGCCGCTACCACGAAAACGTCCGTGATCACCTGCTGCGTCTTGCAAACCAGAACAATGACCAGCGCGGGCTTGCCTCCGAGTACAGGGAACTTGACCGGCAGGCACAGGTCTTCCACGAATTCCTGAAGCCCTATCTCACCGACTGCGCCGGATATCTCACCCATACCGCCGACATCACATCCACCCCGGTTCGGGAGCAGCAGCAGACGCTTGATTGCATCGTGACTATGCAGAGCCGCGAATCCGTCTTCGGCGATCAGCTTTTCCGTCATCGGCGACCTGAAGGGATACGGGCCGCCGCTCGGTTGGTGGCAAATGATTCCGTACTTCCACATGGCTGAGCAGAATGACTTCGCAAAGGAGCATCCTGAAACGAATGCGCCCACCCTTCGCGACCAGCAGCACGCAGTCTCTGTACTTTCAGGCTCCAGGTGAAACGATGCCTCGTCGGACTCCGAAAATCATCGCGGTGGCCCATGAGTCCATGCGCCGGCCGTTCATCGTGCTTCGCGCAACTCCTGCCCTGGTGTTCTGCGGTAGGATCGCGTGCATGCCATCAAGCGCCCCCTTATGGACCGAGTGATCCGGCGGAGGTTATCGCGGATGCCCGTGCTGCTGACCGCGTACCTTGTGTGGCGGAATCGCGATCCCCAGCGGCGTCGCATTGAAATCTTCCTGCCGCTGGCATTGTTTTTCGCCTGGGTGGCGGCCGCATCACTATATGTTCGCGCTGACCGAGCCGCTGTCGCGTCCACTCTTGAATGGTTTCATCGGCACGACCTGTTCTGGTCCACGATCACCGCCATTGTGTCTGCGGTACTGGTCTCGCGCCGGCGCGCGCTGATTCGAAGCGAGGCACCACGCGCCTGGACGGCCGTGTTACCGATGGACCGCGCGCGGGCCCGCTGGCAGGCAATGGCAGTTGAATCCGTACCGGCCGTAGCTCTCTTAGGCATGCTGGCCTTTATCTTCGGCGGGTTATCCGCCGCGGTGTTTCTCGAAGCGCGGACGTCTGCACCACTCATCACATGGGCCTCGACGACGTGCGGCGCACTGATTGGCGCGGCACTCAGCTATCTGTTGCGACCACCGAGGCAGGCCGAGGTCTATGAAGACTCCCGATATGTACCCCGCCGGCGCCGCGCGGAGACGCCCATACCGATTGGCTCGCTGTCAGCACTCGGGTCCTGGCCCCTGCGGCAGATGTTCGCAAGTGCAAAACCGAGGACCCTCGCGCGTGTCTTGGTGCCGATCCTGCTTGCTGTGCCCCTCGGCTCTCAGGCAGCAGACGTCATGGTTACGATTGGGCTGCTCACTGCTCTGGGCGCCGTCGCAGCTCTGGTAGCGGCGGTGATATCGGTGAGTGCCAGGGCATTGCGCTGGCTGAATCCGCTCCCGCTGGAGCCGGCCCAGCTTGCACGTAGAATGCTGGTCCCTGCACTTGCGTCGATGCTTGTCGCGACGGCGATCGAATCCTGGCTGATCTGGGTACTCGGTTCACCAGTCATGCGATCTATCGCCGCTGGCGTCCTGACACTGACTGTCGGCGCGATTCTTACCGTATTCGGATTTCTGATCGTGCTCCGTGCCAATAGCAGTGCTGCCGGTGGCCGACTTTAACCTCGAGGTGCGCAATCTCGGCGCGGCGTACGGTCGCCACGTGGTACTTAAAGACGTTTCGCTACGCCTTCCAGCCGGCGAGTGGTTCGCCTTGATGGGCCCGAACGGATGCGGGAAGAGCACACTTCTCGATTGCATCGTTGGAAAGCTCGCGCCCCTCTCTGGACAAATCCGGATCGCCGGCCATCCACTTTTGACGGATAGCGCAAACGCCAGGCGCGCGCTGGGTTACGCCTGTGCACCGGACAGACTGCCACCCCTGTTAACCGCGCGGCAATGCTTCGAGGTGCACGCCGGTGCGAAGGGGCAGCCGACGATCGACGATACCGTCATGGCGCTTGCCGATGAGCTGAAGTTCCTGCCGTATCTGGAGTCCTTCGTTGATACGCTATCACTCGGCACCCGCCAGAAACTCGCCGTTCTTCTTTGCCTGGTCGGTGATCCGAAACTGATCGTACTCGACGAGGCATTCAATGGTCTGGATCCGGCGAGCTCACTGGCGTTGAAGCGCCACCTGCAATGGCGACTGAAAAATAGAGGGGCGACGCTGATTCTTGCAACGCACGCGCTCGATATCGTTGAGCGCTACGCAGACCATGGCGCGTTGCTGCTGGACGGTGTTCTGGCCCGGGAGTGGACAAAGTCGGAGATTGAAGAGTTGCGGCGGAACGGGCGTGGATTCGAGGCGGCACTTGTCGATGATGGTGACGCGAATCCACCGGGTTCATAGGGAACTTGTTGCGGAGGTCATTCCACTGCACCGGCAGGTTTCGGAAGGAGGCATCGCCGGCTGGAAGGACGCCGCGCGATGAGTCCGTATTCGCCTTCATGTCAATCCGCGGAATACCGCTGCGCAACGCAATCGCTGTCGACCTGGTCTTCCTCCGATCCCTAGCACCTGATACCGCCCCGGTACGGGGACTGTCTGGCCCCTGGATCAATCGCAGCCGTCTCACGGTAGCGCTGGCATTTATGCTTCTGCTGGCTGCCGCATAGCTTACGTTCGCGCAGGCGGACCAAGGTACGGTCGTCAAGGATGCTCATCTGGACGGCTTGGGTGCTGTTCAAGATCGTGGCGACCATGATGGCGCCGTGCTCAGTGAAGGCACACGGCGGGAACGTGGGGTCGCAGTGCTTTTGGGAACGGGTCACAAACTGTGACCGGTTCAGGGCCAGGGTCTCGGCCCAGGTGAGGCGGAACGTGAAGTCCTCGGGGAAGCGCTCGGCGTTGCGCTTGACGGCCTGGTTGAGCGCCTCGGTCAACGGACATTAGTGGCGAAAAATGGACGAAATTCGGCTCGAATTAACGCATTTTTCAGCGGGCGGGTGGAAGTCAGTGGAAGTCCCTGGAAGAGGGGGCTGGTGCCGACTGAGGGATTCGAACCCCCGACCTACGGTTTACAAAACCGTTGCACTACCGCTGTGCTAAGTCGGCATACCGGGCCGCATTATAGCCGCTGGCGAGGGTTGGCGTAGAATTGGCGTCACTATGAAATCCATTGTTTCCCTGCTGTTCTGCGTTTTCTGCCTTCCCAGCCTCGGCCATGCCGGCGTGTTCAATCTCAAGACCTTTACCTGTGACAGCTACGAGAGCCAGATCCTCAATGCGCCACCGGCTGCGAAGTCTGAAGACGCCGTCAATTTCGCGATGTGGCTGTTCGGGTATGCGGTTGGGCATGCCGGGGATCACGCGATCTACAGTAATGGCCTGCAGACCTTCGGCAATGCGCTGGATGTGGACTGCAGGGCCCGGCCAACGGTCAGCCTGCTGGATGCGGTTATCGCGATCAACCCGGCCAATGAGCAGCCGATGGACCTGAAGGCACTGGACTGCGCGACCTTTGAGGCGCGGCAGAGTGACCTGACGCACAGTGATGCGGACAGTGCCCGGACCATCATGATGTGGCTTTTCGGCTATGCGGTGGGCAAGTCCGGGGGGCGCATGTTGGATACCGATGCCGTGGGAGCCTTTGATGCGGCACTTGCGAAGCAGTGCAAGGACCACGCCTCGGGCAGCCTCTACGATGCATTGACTGCCGTGCGATTGCCGAAGATCGGGGCGGCCGCCGGTAACTGATCACAGGGAATCTCCATGCGCCGCGCCACCGGGTGGTTGATCTGGGCCTCGCTGGCATTCGGGAGTACGGCTATGGCGACGGCGGAACCTCCGTTCACGGTCAGCTTCCAGCAACAGGATCCCGACATCTCTTTGCGCAGCTATCCGTCGCTGGTGGCCGCGGAGGTCACGCTCGCGATGGATCGCGATCAGGCGGGCAACTCCGGCTTCCGGATCCTGGCCGGATACATCTTCGGCGGCAACGACGGGGCACGCAGCATCGCGATGACCGCGCCGGTGGTGATGGCGCCCTCGGCCGGTGTTCCGCTTGCGATGACGGCCCCGGTTACCCAGACTGCCGGGAGCGGCGGTGCATGGACGGTGCGGTTCTACATGCCGGCCGGCTACACGCTGGCGACGCTGCCCAAGCCGAAGGATGCGCGCGTGCATTTCCTCGAGGTGCCGGCAACGGAGATCGCCGTCATTCGTTTCAGCGGTCTGGCATACGAGGCGGACGTGGCGCAGAAGACTCGCGATCTGCAGGCCTTCATCGCGGCGCGACACTGGCGTGCGACGGGTCCCCCGTCGCTGGCGCGGTTCAACCCGCCCTGGACGCTCTGGTTCCTGCGGCGCAACGAAGTCTGGATCCCCGTGGTGACTGACGCGCCCGGATGAACGTGCTGCTCGATACCGCGCGGATGAGCGCTGCCGACAGCGCGGCGGTCGCTGCGGGTATTCCCGTCGCAACCCTGATGCAGAATGCCGGTGCAGCCGTGGCGCGCGAGGTCCTGCGTCGCTTTGAGCACTGCCCCGTCGTCGTGCTGTGCGGGCCCGGCAACAACGGCGGCGATGGCCTGGTCGCGGCGCGGGACCTGGCCTCGGCCGGCTGGCCGGTGAGCGTTGCGCTGCTTGAGTCCCGTGACGCGCGGCCCTGGGGCGGCGAGACAATCGCACTGAGCCCGCAGGCCGTGCACGGCGCCGGGCTCGTCATCGATGCGCTGTTCGGGGCCGGATTTCACGGCGAGCTCGATCCGAGGGCTCGCGATACGCTCGCGGCGGCCGCGGCGCTGGCCCTGCCGATCGTCGCGGTCGATGTGCCGAGTGGCATCGACGGCAATACAGGCGAGGCACACGGAGCCGTGGCAGCCGTACTGACCGTGACTTTCTTTCGCCGCAAGCCCGGGCACCTGTTGCTGCCCGGCAGGCTGTTGTGCGGCGAAACGGTCGTTGCCGACATCGGGATACCCGAAGCGGTACTGGCCGGGCTCGCGCCGGATACGTTCGAGAACGGGCCGGCGCTGTGGCGTGACCGGCTGCCGCATCCTGAGCTGACCGACCACAAGTACCGGCGTGGCCATGCACTGATCGTCGGCGGCTATCCGCTGACCGGTGCGGCCCGTATGGCGGCGCGCGCGGCGGCCCGGGTGGGCGCAGGGCTTACCACCATAGCGGTTCCTGAGCGCGCCTTTGCCGTGTACGCCACGACCCAGCTCTCCATCATGGTCAGACCGCTGGCCGCCGCCGCCGATTTCAAGGCCCTCGTTTCCGACCCGCGGATCAGCGCGTGGTTGATCGGGCCTGGTGCGGGTTCTCTGGCGGAGACGCGCGAGAGGGTACAGGCCGTGCTGGCTATCGCCAGGCCGATCGTGCTCGATGCAGACGCGCTGACGGCATTTCAGGATGAACCGCGCGCGCTGTTCCGCAATGTCCGTGGACCCTGCGTACTGACTCCGCATGACGGTGAATACCTGCGCCTGTTCACGGCCGTCGGCGACAGACTCGCACGCGCGCGGGCAGCGGCGCTGCAGAGCGGTGCCATCGTGGTGCTGAAGGGCGCCGATACGGTCATTGCGGCGCCTGACGGCCGTGCGGCCATCAACGCGAACGCGCCGGCGACGCTGGCGACCGCGGGCTCCGGCGATGTGCTGGCGGGACTCATTGTCGGACTGCTCGCGCAGGGCATGGACCCATGGCAGGGGGCAGCTGCGGGTGTCTGGCTGCATGGCGCGGCAGCGGCCCTGTTCGGCCCAGGGCTCCTCGCCGAGGACCTGCCGGACCTGTTGCCGCAGGTGTTGCGCTCGCTCGGCTGAACGGCGCCGGACTTGCCGCTAGCGTCGCAGCTGCGCACGCAGTGCGAGGAGCTCGGCACGTCGCTTCGAGTCGGTCTTCGGCAGGGACAGCCTCAGACCCGCGAAGGTATTCAGCAGGATGTGCAGGACGATCAGCCGGGCGTTGTGCTTGTCGTCCGCGGGAACGACGTACCAGGGTGAGTCGGTGCTGGTGGTGGCGCTGATGCATTTCTCATAGGCGCGCATGTAGTCCGACCAGTACCTGCGTTCCTCGATGTCGTTCGGCGAGAACTTCCAGTTCTTTTCGGGATTGTCGATGCGCTCGATGAAGCGCCGGCGCTGCTCTTCCTTCGACAGATGCAGGTAGATCTTGACGACGCGCGTGGCGTTGCAGGTCAGGTGACGCTCGAGGTTCACGATCGATCGATAGCGGTCCCGCCAGATGCGCTTCTCGCCGGTCAGTTCGCGCGGCAGTCCCTCGCTCTGCAGGAGCTCAGGGTGCACGCGTACGATCAGGACTTCCTCGTAATAGGAACGGTTGAAGATGCCGATGCGACCGCGTTCCGGCAGGTCGCGCGTCGTGCGCCACAGGAAGTCGTGCTTCAGTTCAGCGACGCTCGGGTGTTTGTAGCTGTAGACCTGGCAACCCTGGGGATTGACGCCCGACATGACGTGGGCGATGACGCCATCCTTGCCTGCTGCGTCCATCGCCTGGAAGATCAGCAGCACCGCGTACTGGTTTGACGCGTACAGCAGGCGCTGCTGCTCGGAGAGGGATTTGACGTGCGCTGCGAGCTGCTGGCTGTAGTCATCATGGGATCGATACAGCGGAGAAACGAGTGTCGGGAAACTGCGCAGGCTGACTTTCGACCCTTCCCGGACCATGAACGGCTTGCAATCGATCTTCATGTGGCAGCTCCTCGGTGCCATTGTAGACTGCGCCGGCATCACTGAAGGTGCATCGCGGGGACAAAATCGTCATGAAAAAGCGTCAACTGGGTCGGCAGGGCCTGCAGGTCGGTGAGCTGGGCCTCGGCTGCATGGGTATGTCCGCGTTCTATACGCATAGTCGCGTCAGCGACGAGGCGGCAATCGCGCTGATCCACCGTGCGCTGGATCTGGGGGTGGACCTGCTGGACACGTCGGACATGTACGGTCCGCATGCCAACGAGGTCCTCGTCGGCAAGGCTGTGCGCGACCGGCGGGAACGCGCCGTGATCGCGACCAAGTTCGGCATCACCCGGGACCCGGACACGGGGGCCATGGGTGCGAACGGCCGCCCCGAGTACGTGCGTGCCTGCTGCGAGGGCTCGCTGCAGCGCCTCGGTATCGACCATATCGACCTCTATTATCAGCACCGGGTGGATCCTTCCGTACCGATAGAAGAGACCGTCGGCGCGATGGCCGACCTCGTGCGCCACGGCAAGGTCCGTTATCTGGGTCTGTCCGAGGCGGCGCCCGCGACGATCCGCCGTGCGCACAAGGTCTTCCCCATCAGCGTCCTGCAGAGCGAATACTCGCTGTGGAGCCGCGATCCGGAGGACCGGATCCTGCCGACCCTGAAGGAACTCGGCATCGGCTTTGTCCCCTACAGCCCGCTGGGGCGTGGGTTCCTGACCGGGCGGTTCCGCAGCTTCGATGACCTGCCGGCCGACGATTACCGCCGCACATCGCCGCGCTTCCAGGGGGAGAACTTTGCGAGGAACCTGACCCTGGTCACCGAGATCGAGGCTATCGCACAGGCCAGGGGCTGTACCGCGTCGCAGCTGGCGCTCGCATGGCTCCTCGCCCAGGGTGAACATATCGTGCCCATTCCGGGGACGACGAGCCTGGCGCGCATCGAGGAAAACGCCGCAGCGACGCAGTTGCGGCTGGACGCCGCGGATCTGGCGCGCATCGCCGCTGCGGCACCCCCCGGGGGGGCCGCCGGGGAGCGCTATCCGGCAGCGAGTTCCGCGCTGCTGAACGGCTGACTAGCCGACGGGACCCGACTCGCGGACAATGGCGCCCCATGACACGAGCCAAGCCCATGACACTGCACCGGATTCGCGCCATGCACGCGGCTGGCGAGAAGATCGCGATGCTGACCTGTTACGACGCGTCCTTCGCCCGCGTGCTGGATGAGGCGGGCGTCGACGTGCTGCTGGTGGGCGATTCGCTCGGCATGGTGCTGCAGGGTCGCTCAACGACCATTCCGGTGTCGATGGACGACATGGTGTACCACACGGGCTGCGTGGCCCGCGGCAACCGGACGGCCTGGATCATCGCCGACCTGCCCTTCGGCAGCTATCAGGAATCGGCCGAACAGGCCCTACGCAACTCGGTGCGGCTGATGCAGGCAGGCGCGCACATGGTCAAGCTGGAAGGCGGCGGCTGGACGGTGCCGATCGTGCGCTTCCTCGTGCAGCGCGGCATCCCGGTCTGCGGCCATCTCGGGTTCACGCCGCAGTCGGTCTACATGCTGGGCGGCTTCCGCATCCAGGGTCGCGAGGAAGCCGCGGTCGCAACGCTGCGCGCGCAGGCCAGGGAACTGGTTGCTGCCGGCGCCGATTGCCTGATCCTCGAGCTGATGCCCGCGACGGTTGCGCGTGCGGTGACGCAGGAGCTGTCAGTGCCGACGGTCGGCATCGGCGCCGGCAGCGGCTGCAGCGGCCAGGTCCTCGTGCTGCATGACATGCTCGGGCTCACCGGCAGCGTTACGCCGCGTTTCGTGCGCAACTTCCTTGCGGGCTCCGACGGGATCGAATCCGCCGTGCGTCAGTTTGTCGCCGACGTGAAGAGCGGCGCCTTCCCCGACGATCACGTGCACGGCTACTGAGCGACCCGACGGGTACCTGGCATGCGCGTCGTACACACCATCGCAGACCTGCGCGCCGCGCTCGCGGGCGGCAGCCCCGTCAATCTCGTGCCGACCATGGGCAACCTGCATGCCGGGCACCTGTCGCTTGTCGCCGCGGCAAAACGGCGCCCCGGCGTGACCGTGACCAGCATCTTCGTCAATCGCCTGCAGTTCGGGCCGCAGGATGACTACAGCCGCTATCCGCGCACGCTGGATCGGGACTGTGCGCTGCTCGCCGGCGCGGGCTGCGACGTGGTGTTTGCGCCCACGGACGACGTGATCTATCCGCAGGCGCAGGAATACACCGTCGTACCGCCGCGAGGACTGGCGGAGATTCTCGAGGGCGCGGCGCGCCCGGGCTTTTTCACCGGGGTGTGCACGGTCGTGCTGAAGCTGTTCAATCTGGTAGGCCCGCAGGCGGCTTTTTTCGGCAGGAAGGACTATCAGCAGTTGCTGATCGTGCAGCGCATGGCCGCGCAACTGGCGCTCGCGATTGACATCATCGGCTGCGAGACCGTGCGCGACGCCAGTGGCCTCGCGCTGTCATCGCGCAATGGCTACCTGTCGCCGGAAGAACTCGCCGAGGCGCCGGAGCTCGCGCGCGCACTGCGCAGGATCGCGGCGGCAGCGCCAATGAGCGGTGACGGGGCCGCGGCCTGGCAGCGCCTCGAGCAGGATGCACACCAGTCGCTGCGTGTGCGCGGCTGGATCCCGGACTACGTTGCCGTACGCCGCAGTGAGGATCTCGGCGTGCCGGCACCGGGCGACGCGCTGATCGTGGTCGCTGCCGCCCGTCTGGGCAGCGCGCGCCTGATCGACAACATCGCGGTCACCTGATGAGTTTTTCCGCCGTCGCGCGCGGTTGCTGCGCGATCACGGCGAGGCCCTGAAGCACGAGGTCCGGCACGACTTCACCCTGCAGGCGCATCGTGCCGGTAATCATGCCGGCGTCCCCTCCGGTGATCAGCAGCTTCGGCTTGATCCCGGTGCCGCTCTCGATCATTTCCGCGGCCCGGTCCGCCATGCCGGCGAGCGCGAACACGCCCCCCCGGGACACCGCGCCGATGGTGTTGTTGGCGAGGATTCCGGCCATGGACGGCGTACTCTGCCCGGCGGCCCGCGCGATGTCCGCCGTCCGTTTCAGCAGCGCCTCGCGCATCATGTGGATCCCGGGCACGATCAGCCCGCCGAGATGCTGACCGCCCGCATCGACGCTGTCGACCTTGACTGCAGTGCCGGCATCGACGACGCACAGCGAGGAATGCACTCGCGTCCAGGCGCCGATCAGCGCGAGCCAGCGGTCGGCGCCGAGAAGGTAGGGGTCCAGGTAGCCGTTCTTCAGTTCCGCGAACTGCGGCGCCGCGCCGATGAACTCAGGCCTGACCCCGAATGTCCTGCGCGCGAGCGCAGTGAGCAGCCGGGCCATCCCGGCACCGGCCACGTTGCTGACCAGGATGCGTTCGGGCTTCTGTGACGGATCGAACAGCGCCGAGGTCCAGATGCCGGCCTTGACGTCGCGGTGGATTACGGCCTGCTGGTCCGACAGGCCCGTACTGGTCAGCCAGGCCCACTTGATGCGCGTATTGCCGACGTCGATGACCAGAATCATGGCGCGAAGGATAGCATCGCACCGGGCACTGCGGAGCCTTGTAAACTGTAGCCATGCCCGGTATAGGGCATCGTCACGGAGCGTTACTTGCAACATAAGCTGTCCCTCACCGAAGGCTCGATACCGCGCGCGTTGCTGCTGTTCTCGCTGCCGATCCTGTTCGGCAACGTGCTGCAGTCGCTGAACGGATCGGTCAATGCGGTGTGGATCGGGCACTACCTCGGGCAGGCGGCGTTCGCCGCAGCCGGCAACGCCAACGTTGTGATGTTCATGCTTTCCGGCGCGATCTTCGGGTTCTCCATGGCGACCACCGTCATGGTCGCACAGTGCATGGGGGCGAAGAACCTGGCGGAAGCGAAGCAGGTCATTGGCACCAGCGCGGTTTTCTTCGTCGCACTGTCGGTGTCGCTGGCGCTGCTGGGGTGGTTCACTACCGAGCCGCTGCTGCGCGCGCTGCATACGCCACCCGACGCGGTCCCCGGCGCCATCGCGTACATGCGCATCATGTTCCTCGCTTTCCCGTCGATCTGCGGCTTTTTCTTCCTCATGGCGGCGCTGCGCGGCTCAGGCGACTCACGCACGCCATTCCGCTTCCTTGCCCTGTCGGTGGCGCTCGATATCGCGCTGAATCCGCTGCTTATCTTCGGCGCGGGGCCCGTGCCGCGCATGGGAATCGCAGGTTCCGCGCTTGCGACGCTGATCGCGCAGACCATGAGCCTCGCTGCGCTCGTGGCACACCTGTATGTGACGCGAAATCCGCTGCGGCTGCGGCGGGCGGAACTTGAATGTCTGCGGCCCGATGTGAAGGTGCTGCGCCTGCTGTTGACGAAGGGAGTGCCGATGGGCCTGCACCTGTTCGTCGTGTCCAGCAGCATGCTGGGACTGACGGCGCTCGTGAACCGCTTCGGCTCGCAGGAAACCGCCGCGTTCAACGCCTCGATGCAGCTGTGGAACTACGTGCAGATGCCGGCACTGGCGATCGGTGCGGCGGTCTCGTCCATGGCCGGTCAGAACGTCGGTGCCGGCCGCTGGGATCGTGTCAACCGGGTTGCCTGGACTGGAGTGGCATTCAACTTCGTGCTCAGCGGTACGCTGATCCTCGCACTGTACCTGTTGGATCACGCCGCGCTCGGCCTGTTCCTGCCGACCGATGGCGCCGCGTTCAGTATTGCCGTGCACCTGAACCTGCTCGTCACCTGGTCGTTCGTGTTTTTCGGCGTTTCCATCGTGCTGTTCGGCGTACTGCGCGCAACCGGAAACGTCATGGCGCCGCTCGCGATGCTGGTCGTTGCGCTCTGGCTCGTGCGGCTGCCGTTCGCGTATCTGCTCGTCGATCGCTGGCGGGACGATGCAATCTGGTGGTCGTTTCCCGTCTCCTCGATCACGGCCATGATCCTGGCGCTGCTGTATTTCCGTTACGGCGCCTGGCGCACGGACCGCATCGGCGTCGCCGCGCTGCGCGCTCCGGCCGCGGCACCGGAGCCCGGCGTCTGAGCGCCGGGCGCGCCACCGACTCCGCGTTGCCCGGCCGGCTGCTGGTCGTGCGCTGTGGCGCGCTCGGCGACATGGTGCTGCTGACCGCCCTGATCCGTGAACTGCACTCCCTGTGGCGATGCCCGGTCGACATCGTCACCTCGGGTCCCTGGAGCGCACCGCTGCTGCGGGGTCAGCCGGGCGTGGGCGAGATCCTCACGGTGCGCAGCCGCAAGACGCCTTACCTGCTGGCGCCGGACCAGTGGCGCCTCGTCCGTGCCCTGCGCGCGCGCGCTGCCTCGCCGACGTGGTTCTGCGACGGCGGCGATGCCGGCAGGTCGCTGTTGGCAAGGGCGGGCATCGCAGCGCCGTACCTTGTCGACGTCAACGACCATCGGCTGCTGCCCGACGAACATGCCACCGGGCAATGGCTGCGCCTCGCGCAGCTGCGACCGCAGGTACTCGCGGACGTAGCGTGGCCGGGCGCGCTGAGCGGGCAGAGCGGTTGTTCTCTCACGGTGAATGAGGCGCAGCGCGCTGACCTGGCAGCGTGGCTCGAGGCGCGCGGGCTGGCGGATGTGCCGCTCATACTGATGCAGATCGGCAACAAGCGCACGATGCGGCGCGGTCCGCGGCGTCTCGCCGTCAATCACAAATACTGGCCCTTAGCTCGCTGGGTCGAAGTGCTGCGGCACATCCGGCAGCGCAGTCCGGCAGCGGCGATCCTGCTGCTGGGGGCGCCGCCGGAAGTTCCGTTGAATACGGAACTCGCAGGGCTCGCCGGCGTCGATGGCGTGCACAATGTTGCCGCGGACCTGCCGGTGCCGCGGCTCGTGGCGCTGTGCGCGCGCGCCGCTGCGCTGCTGACGGTGGACTCAGGGCCGGCCCATGTCGCCGCGGCGGTCGGGTGTCCGCAGGTGGTGCTGTTCGGCAAGGCATCGCCGGCGCTTTACCGGCCCTGGGGCGTTGCCGGGGCGCCGTCGCTCGTCGTGACCGGGGAGGAGGGTGGGCTGCCCTCGATGCTCGGCATCGGGGCGGACGCGGTGATCGAAGCCTGGGACCGGCTGGAGCCTAGGTCAGCGTTCTGAGCATGTCGGGCGTGACGACGACGACACCGCCTTCGGTGACGTAGAAGCGCTGTTTGTCGAGATAGGCGTCATGGCCGATGCTGAGACCATCCGGAACCACGCAGAGTTCGTCGAGGATGGCGCGCCTGATGTGACAGCCGCGCCCCACGGTGACGCCGGGCAGCAGCACCGCACTCTCCACCACACTGCCCTCGTCGATGCGTGCCTCGGTCGACAGCAGCGAGTCGACGACGTAGGCGCCGGAGATGATGCAGCCGCCGGTGACCATCGAATTGACCGCCATGCCGCGCCGCCCGTCCTCGTTGAGCACGAATTTCGCCGGCGGCTGCTGGGCCTGGTAGGTCCAGATGGGCCACTGCCGGTCGTAGATGTTCAGCTCGGGATTCGCTCCGACCAGTTCCATGTTCGCCTCGTAAAGCGCGTCCAGGTTGCCGACATCGCGCCAGTAGCTCTGCGCGCGCGTTTCGATGTTCTGGAACGGATAGGCATAGACATTCAGCTTGTCGATGTTCGGCGGGATGATGTTCTTGCCGAAGTCATGCGAGCTCGTGGGATCCGCGGCATCGTCGATCAGCAGTTTCTCGAGGCGTTCCATCGTGAACACATAGATGCCCATCGAGGCGCGCGCAAGATCCGGTGCGCCCGGGATCGGGTCGGGTTGCGACGGCTTCTCGGCAAACTTCAGCACCCGGTTGGTCTGGTCCGTCGTCATGATGCCGAATTCCCGCGCGCGATCTACGGCCACATCGACGACACCGACGGTGATGTCCGCCTCGCACTGTTCGTGGTACGCGATCATCGGGCCATAGTCCATCTTGTAGATGTGATCGCCTGCGAGCACCAGCACATGGGTCGGACGGTGCGAGCGCAGGAAGTCGAGATTCTGGTAGACCGAGTCGGCAGTGCCGCGGTACCAGTGTTCGCCGATCTGCTGCTGGGCGGGGATGGTCTCGACGAACTCACCCATCTCGCCGCGCAGGTAACTCCAGCCGCGCTGGATGTGCTGGATCAGTGACTGGGACTTGTACTGGGTCAGCACCGCGATCTGGCGGATGCCGGAGTTGATGCAGTTGGAGAGGACGAAGTCGATGATGCGGAACTTGCCGCCGAACGGCGTCGCGGGCTTGCAGCGTGTCAGGGTCAGCGCCTTGAGCCGCTCGCCGCGGCCGCCCGCCATGATGACCGCCACGGTGCCGCTTGTCAGTCGACTGACATATCGACCGGTATCCTTACGCGCCGCCCGCCGCTCCATCATGATCTCACCAACCTGTTTACCGCCAAGTTCAAGTCAGCCCTTTTTTTGACAGACTGCCATAGTCGAATAAAGAGCGCACCTGCTTTCTTTTGGTAGACTTGGGTTATGGCTGACTTCTCGCTGTGCATGCTCACCTCGGAGATGATGCCGTTCGCGAAGACCGGAGGTCTCGCCGATGTGGCCGGCGCGCTGGCCCCGGAACTGGCGCAGCGCGGCGCCGATGTGCGTCCCTTCATGCCGCTATATCGCAGCGTTCGGCAGGGTCCGTGGGACTTCGTGCCGGTGCCGGCAGTGCAGGCGGTCGAAGTCGCGCTCGGCGCGCGACGCTACCGCTTCTCGCTGCTGTCGGCATTCTTCCCGGGGACCCGGATCGCAGCCTATTTCGTGGATTGTCCGGTGCTGTTTGACCGCGCATCGCTGTACACCACCGATCCCGATGAACACATCCGCTTCCTCGTCTTCACCCGGGCCGTGATCGAGTCCTGCCAGCGCCTGCAGTTTGCGCCCGATATATTCCATTGCAATGACTGGCATACGGCCCTGTTGCCGCTGCTGCTGCGCACGATCTACGCCTGGGACAAACTGTTTGCCGCGTCGGCGTCGGTGCTGACGATCCATAACATCGGCTACCAGGGCGTCATGTCGGCAGCCGCCACCGTGGAGCTCGGGCTGGGGCCCGGAGAATCGCTGCTGGACGCGGCCGATCTCGCAAATGGCGTCATCAATCCGCTGAAGAACGGCCTCAAGCTCGCGGATGCGGTCACGACGGTGAGCCCGACGTATGCGCGCGAGATCTGCAACGCCCCGCTCGGCATGGGGATGGAAGGGGTGCTCAGCGAACGCCCGGATCCGGTCATCGGCATCCTCAACGGCGTCGATTACCGGGAATGGGATCCGCGGGTCGATCCGCAGCTCAGCGCGCACTTCGGGCCCGGCAACCTTGCGGGCAAGGCGGCCAACAAGCGCCAGGTGCTCGCGGCGCATGGTCTCAAGCCTGCAGCGACACCGCTGATCAGCATCGTCAGTCGGCTGACCGTGCAGAAGGGCTTCGACCTGCTGTTCGACGCGCTGCCGCCGCTGCTCGCGCAGCGCGACTTCCGTCTGATCGTGCTCGGCAGCGGCGATGTGCGTTACGAGAAGTTCTTCGCGGACCTCGCGAAGCTGCACCCGGATCGTGTCGGATTCCGCGCCGGCTACGACGAGGCGCTCGCGCACCTGATGGAAGCCGGCAGCGACATGTTCCTGATGCCGTCGCGCTACGAGCCCTGTGGACTGAACCAGATGTACAGCCTGCGTTACGGCACGATCCCGATTGTGCACCGGACCGGCGGTCTCGCCGACTCGGTCGAGCACTACGATCCGCGGCGCGGCACCGGTACCGGCTGCGTCTTCAACGATTTCGACGTCCCGGCAGTCACCTGGGCGATCAACACCGCGCTCGACTGGCACGACGACACAGCGGCCTGGGCGCAGCTCATGGCCAACGCGATGGCCCAGGATTTCTCCTGGGGCCGTCAGGTGGGGAACTATGAAGACCTGTTCCGCCGCCTTCAGCGCGCTGCCGCCAGCAGGACGTAGCGGCGCCCGTTCGGCAGTTCGTAGCCATGCGCAACGCTGAGCCCCGCACCCTCCATCCACGGCAGTGATGCCGGCGAGGGTGCCGGCAGCCGGCTCCATCCGAGTTGCCGGGCCAGCGCCAGCAGCCGTGGCTGCAATGCGCGGCCCTCCAGCTGCACCAGCGCATAGCGCGGCACGGCATCCGCACGCAGCTGCGCCGCCAGCGCCGCTGCTTCCGCCGGTTCCCGTGGCGCAGCGATCCGGGTCACCGTCGGCGTGACGTACATGTCGACCCAGGCCCGCGTCGTTTCGTCCGGTGCGATCAGCAGCAGCGGCGCGCCCTGCAGGTCCGCGTGCAGCGCAGCACCCAGGCTCCCCAGGTCCTGCCAGCGATCCGCGAAACGGTAGGCCTGCGATGCCGGACCCGTCAGCAGGCAGCAATACGCCAGCAGCAGCGACAGCAGCGATGCGCCGATGCGGCCGCGCCCACAGGCGCCCCAGGCGAGCAGCGCCAGCCCGAGGGTGAGACCAGTCCCGACCGCGGTGATGCCGAGCGCTGCGCTGGCTGGCTGTGCAGGCTCCGCAGCGGTCAGGGCGGCCCATACGAACGCCGCCATGACAAACGCCGCAACGCCGACGAGCGCCGCAGTGGCGCGCAGTGCGATGCGATCCACGCGCTGCGGTGCGGCACAGGCCTCGCGTGCCCACCAGCCGAGCAGCAGCGCGACGGCCGGCAGCGACGGCGCGAAGTAGATGTTGCGCGCGGTGGCCGCGGCCGACAGCAGCGCGAGTGCCGGCAGTATGCCCGCGAGCGCCCAGCGGACGGCGGCGTTGCGCGGTGTGCCGAGTTCACGGCGGCAGCGCCACGCCCGTACTGCCGCGGCCACGGTCAGCAGCGTCCATGGAAACAGATAGACCGGCAATTCCAGCAGGTACTTGCCCGGGGAATTCTGGTGCGCCTGCGTGTACTGCAGGTCCGCCGGCGCATCGACGTGAGTAAAGCGCCCGACCAGGTTGTTCCAGAAGAACACCTTCAGGTGGTCCACGCCATCGGGTCCCGCATAAACGGTCCAGACCCAGCTGCCGATGATCAGCACCTGCAGCGCGAGTCCGCTCCACAGTTCCCAGCGCAGCAGTTCGCGCCAGCGGCGCTCCCACAGGATCAGCGTGCCGAGCACCAGTACGGGCACCATCCAGGCCGCCGCGCTCTTCGCCAGGAAGCCTGCCGCCAGGGCGGCGTGCATCAACGCGTAGCCTGCGAGGCGGCTGCGGCGCGTCGCCGCGTAGAACCCCGCGTGCAGACCGCACAGCGCCAGCGCACTTGCAGCCAGCAGCGGTGCATCGGTCGCGAGCCAGATCGCAACCTGATAGGACAACAGCAGTGTTGCGCCCGCCGCCGCGGCCGCCGCGGCCGCAACGGGGCCGGCGAGCCGGCGTGCGAGCCACGCGACGCTGAAGGTCGTCAGCAGCGCGTACAGCAGGTTCGGCAGGCGTGCCACCGGGGCGCCGTCGCCGAAGGCCTGTATCGAGGCGCCTGCCAGCCAGTAAGTCAGCGGCGGCTTTTCGCAGAACGCCTCGCCGGCGAGCAGCGGCACCGCCTTGTCCGCCTGCCAGCTCATGCGCCAGGCGATGTCCGCCTCGCGCGGCTCGTCCGGTGTCCAGTAGCCGCGGCCGAACAGCCCCACGGCCCAGCTCGTCAGCAGTGCGATGCCGATCAGCCACGGTGCCGCGCGTGCGCCAATGCCGCTCATGCCACCTCGCGTGCGGCGAGGAACTCGCCGAGGAAGCGCGCGGTATGACCCTGCCGGGCCTTGCGCACGATGTCCTGCGGCGCACCCTGTGCGGTGACCCGGCCACCGCCCGCACCGCCTTCCGGCCCCAGGTCGACGATCCAGTCGGCCGCGGCCATCACGTCGAGGTTGTGTTCGATCACCACGACGGTGGACCCCGTGTCGACGAGTCGCTGCAGAACGCCCAGCAGCTTGCCGACATCGGCCATGTGCAGCCCGACGGTGGGTTCGTCGAGGATGTACAGCGCCGGCGCGGTCGCATCCGCGCGTACCCGCGCGAGTTCGGCGACGAGCTTGATGCGCTGCGCCTCGCCGCCGGAGAGCGTCGGGCTCGGCTGGCCGAGAGACAGGTAGCCGAGTCCGACATCCGCCAGCAGGCTGGTCGCATGGTGTACGGTGCGATGCGCGGCAAAAAAGTCGACGGCGCTCTCGACCGGCATGGCAAGGACCTCGCCAATGCTCCTGCCCTTGAACAGGATGGCGAGGGTTTCGGCATTGAAGCGCTGGCCCTTGCAGACGTCGCAGGGTACCTGTACGTCCGGCAGGAAATTCATCTCGATGCGCTGCATCCCCTGGCCTTCGCAGGCGCTGCAGCGCCCTTCGGCCGCATTGAACGAAAAGCGGCTCGCGCTGAAGCCGCGCAGGCGTGCCTCGCTGGTTGCGGCGTAGAGCGTGCGGATCGCATCCCAGAAGCCGACATAGGTCGCAGGGCAGGAGCGCGGCGTCTTGCCGATCGGCGTCTGGTCGACCTCGAGGACACGGCGGATGCCCTGCCAGCCGGTGATCGCACGGCAGCCCTCGATCGGCTCGTCTTCGCGCGGCCCGCGGGGACCGACCAGGCGCGACAGGTTGCCGAGCAGGATCTCGCGCGCCAGCGTCGACTTGCCCGAGCCCGAAACGCCGGTAATGACGCTGAGGCGGCTGAGCGGGATGCGCACGTCGACGTCCCGCAGATTGTGCAGGCTTGCGCCCCGGATCTGCAGCGACGCTGTCGCCGGCGTGACACTGCGGCGCGCGCTGCGTGAGTGTGTCAGCGGCTCCCGCAGGCAGCGGCCGGTCACCGAGGTCGGGCTCGCGATGAGCTCGGCTGCGCTGCCCTGGGCGACCACATATCCGCCGCGCGTACCGGCACCTGCGCCTAAGTCGATGACCCGGTCGGCGCGACGGATCGTCTCCTCGTCGTGCTCGACGACGACCAGCGTATTGCCCTTGGCGCGCAGGCGCTCCAGCGTCGCCAGCAGCGACTGGTTGTCGCGCGGATGCAGGCCGATCGTCGGTTCATCGAGTACGTAGCAGACCCCCTGCAGGTTCGAGCCGAGCTGGGCGGCCAGCCGGATGCGCTGCGCCTCGCCACCAGACAGCGTCGGCGCGGCGCGGTCCAGCTGCAGGTAGCCGAGGCCGACATCGCGCAGGAAGCCGGTGCGTGCCTGCAGCTCGGGCAGCAGGTCGCGCGTGATGTCGCGTTCGCGGCCCTGCGGCCTGAACGCCTCGAGCGCGGCGGCGAAATCGTCGACAGCGAGGCGGGTCAGCGCACCGATCGACCGGCCCCGCAGACGTACGTGCCGCGCCACCGGATTGAGCCGCTCGCCCTCGCAGGCAGGGCAGGGGCCGGCCTGCGCAGATGCAGGGTCCCGCCAGGCCGCTTCCTCGCCGCTCTGCTCTGCGTCGAACCCCTTGAGTTCGACGCCGCTGCCGAAGCAGCTGGCGCACCAGCCATGGCGCGAGTTGAACGAGAACAGGCGCGGATCGAGTTCCGGAAATCCGGTGCCGCAGGATGGACAGGCGCGCCGCGTCGAGTAGATCGCCGCAGCGCCGCTGCCGGCCTGGACCTGCACGACGCCCTTGCCATGTTCCAACGCGGCCGCAAGGTGGCGGCGCAATTCCGGCTCGGTCGATGGTTGCACGCCGAATGTCGCGACGGGGAGCTCGATATTGTGTTCCAGGAAACGATCGAGGCGCGGCCACTTCGCCGTGGGCAGCAGCCGGCCGTCCACGCGCAGCTCGGCATACCCCTTCGAACGCGCCCACTTCGCCAGCGTCGTGTACAAGCCCTTGCGCGCGACGATCAGGGGGCTGAACAGCGTGATGCGCTTGCCGCGGTAGTCCTTGAGCAGCCGCGCGGCGATTGCGGCCTCCGACTGCGGCTCTACGGTGGCATCGCAGGTGGGGCAATACTGCACGCCGAGCTTGACGTACAGCAGCCGCAGGAAGTGATAGATCTCGGTCAGCGTCGCGACCGTGCTCTTGCGGCCGCCGCGGCTGGTCCGCTGCTCGATCGCGACGGTCGGCGGGATGCCGTAGACCGCATCCAGGTCCGGACGCGCGGCCGGCTGCACGAACTGGCGTGCATAGGCATTCAGCGACTCGAGATAGCGGCGCTGCCCCTCGGCGAACACGATGTCGAAGGCGAGGCTGCTCTTGCCGCTGCCCGAGATACCGGTAATCACCGTGAACTGGTTCAGCTGCAGGTCGACGTCGATGCCTTTCAGGTTGTGCTCGCGCGCACCGCGCACCTGGATGGCCTCGGGCACGAACCGCGCGACGGAGACAGGTGCAGCATCGCGGACTTCACGCGCGGGGTCCGGCAACATCGCGGCGGACGCCGCCGCAGCGAGTGCGCGACCGGTGTGCGACGCGGCTTGGCGCATCACCTCGTCCGGCGTGCCGGTGCAGACTATGCGGCCGCCTGCCTCGCCTCCTTCGGGCCCCAGGTCGATGATCCAGTCGGCGCAGCGGATCACGTCGAGGTTGTGCTCGATGACCAGCACCGAGTTGCCGGCTTCGGTCAGGCGTCGCAGCGAACGCGCCAGTTTTGCGATGTCGTCGAAATGCAGGCCGGTGGTCGGCTCGTCGAACAGGAACAGCGACCCCTGGCGTGCCGCGCCGCGGGCGCCGCTCCTCGTAACCGCATGGTCGGCGAGGTGCGCGGCGAGCTTCAGGCGCTGCGCCTCGCCGCCTGACAGTGTCGGCACCGGCTGGCCGAGGCGCAGGTACTCGAGGCCGACCTCGGCGAGCACACCGAGCCGCAGGCAGATCGCGTCAATCCCGGCGAAGAAGCCGAGCGCCTCCGAGACGGTCAGGTCGAGTACGTCGGCAATGCTCTTCGGTGCGTATCCGGGGCGCAGCAGCCGGCACTCGAGCACCTCGCTGCGGTAGCGCCGGCCGTCGCAGTCCGGGCAGCGCAGGTAGACGTCCGACAGGAACTGCATCTCAACGTATTCGAAGCCGTTGCCGCCGCAGCCCGGGCAGCGGCCATTGCCGCTGTTGAAACTGAAAGTGCCGGCGGTGTACTTGCGCTCGATGGCCTCCGGCAGCTTCGCGAACAGCGCGCGGATCGCATCGAAGGCGCCGACATAGCTGGCCGGGTTGGAGCGGGTCGTGCGGCCGATCTGGGCCTGGTCGACCATGACGACGTCGTCGATCAGCTCTGCGCCCGTGAGCGACGCGTGGCGGCCGGGCGCCTCGGTCGGCTTGCCCTGCGCCCGCAGCAGCGCCGCATAGAGCACGTCGTGGACCAGCGTCGACTTGCCCGAGCCGCTCACGCCGGTCACGCAGACGAGGCGCCCGAGCGGTATCTCGACATCGATGTCCTGCAGGTTATGCTCACTGACACCGCCGAGGCGCAGCCGGCCCCGTTCCGCAGCCATGGGCGCAGGCGGCAGCGACACCTGCCGGCGGCCATACAGGTAGTCGGCCGTCAGCGATCCGGATGCCCGGGCCAGTTGCTGCAGGGTGCCGAAGAACACGACCTCGCCGCCGAGTTCGCCCGGGCCGGGACCGATATCCAGGATACGGTCGGCCGCCTGCATCACGGCGGGGTCGTGCTCGACGACGACCAGCGTATTGCCGCTGTCCCGCAGCCTTTGCATCACCCGCACGATCCTCGCGACATCGCGCGCGTGCAGTCCGATCGAGGGCTCATCCAGCACGAACAGCGTATTGACCAGCGAGGTGCCGAGGGCGGTGGTCAGGTTGATGCGCTGGACCTCGCCGCCGCTCAAGGTGCGCGATTGCCGGTCGAGGTTCAGGTAGCCGACGCCGACGTCCGCCAGGTAGCGCAGGCGCGCACGGATCTCGCCGAGCAGCAGCTCGCCGGCGAGGCCGAGCGCCGGTGGCAGCTCCAGGGCATCGAACCAGCCGCGCAGCGCATCGATTGGCAGCAGCATCAGTTCGCGGATGTTCCGTCCCGGGGTGCCGACGCGCCACAGCAGCGCGTCGGGCTTCAGTCGCGCACCCCCGCAGGACTGGCACTCGCTGTACGAGCGATAGCGCGACAGCAGCACACGGATGTGCATCTTGTAGGCCTTGGTCTCGAGCCACGCGAAGTAGCGGCGAACCCCGTACCAGATGTTGCGCTTCCACTCGCCCTCGCCGTCGATGACCCAGGCGCGCTCGGCGTCCGACAGCTCGCGCCACGCCGTGTCGAGCGGGATCCCGCGCTTGCGCGCGAAACGCATCAGGTCGGCCTGGCACTCCTTGTTCGACTCCGTCTGCCAGGGCTTGATCGCCCCCGCCCGCAGCGACAGTCCCTCGTCGGGGATCACGAGTCCGTAGTCGACGCCGATACTGCGGCCGAAGCCGCGGCAGGTTTCGCAGGCGCCGACGGGTGAATTGAAGCTGAAGGTGCTGGGGTTGGCATCCTTGTACGCAATATCGCAGTCGGCACAGTGCAGCCCCGTCGAGTAGCGCCACGGCTCCCCGGCGACATCGCCATCCGTCAAGGGGTAGACGTCGAGCCGCCCGCTGCCGACCCGCAGTGCCGCCTCGATCGCATCGACGATGCGCGCCTCGCCGGCGGATCCCGCCCGGAACCGGTCCTGCACGACCTGCAGCGTACGGCCGCGCTGGGCGTGGATGCGGGTATAGCCCTGCCGTTCCAGCAGTGCGCGAACCTCCGCCGCGGTGAAGTTCTCCGGCGTCTCGACCGGGAAGGTCAGGATCAGCCGTGGATCGGCGCTCGCCCGCGCGCGCTCCTGCAGGCCCGCGGCGATGCTGGCGGCCGAGTCACGCTGCACCGGGCGGCCGCAGTGCCGGCAATGCAGCGTCGCTGCCCGCGCAAACAGCAGTTTCAGGTGGTCATTGAGCTCGGTCATCGTACCGACGGTGGAGCGCGACGTGCGCACCGGGTTGCTCTGGTCGAGCGCGATGGCTGGCGGGATCCCCTCGATGCGGTCGACCTGCGGCCGGTCCATCCGGTCGAGGAACTGGCGGGCGTATGGGGAGAAGGTCTCGACGTAGCGCCGCTGCCCCTCGGCATACAGCGTATCGAAGACCAGCGAGCTCTTGCCGGAGCCGCTGACGCCGGTGACGACGGTCAGTTCACCGAGGTTGAGATCGAGGTCGAGGTTGCGAAGGTTGTTCTGGCGGGCGCCGCGGATGCGGATGGTGGACGGCATGCCGCCGAAGCTTACCTGTTATCGACGCAGTCAGCGGTTGCCGAAGTGTTCCATCATCAACCCGGTGCCGCCACGCGTGACATGGGCGACGATCGCGGTGCGGCGATGGATCTTGGTGATCAGGCCCAGGTTTATCGCGAAAGCCAGCTGGACCTGCTGGCCCTTGCGCAGGCCCAGGCTCTCGGTCTCGACGAAAACGCCGTTGGCACTGAGGTTCTTGGCCTTGCAGATCCGGCTCTTGCGACCCGGAAGGACGACATATACCGTTGTGCGGGCACGATGGCGGGTGTGTAAGCGGCGCTCCATGCGCTCATTATGCACAGCACCAGGCCATTCGCGAAGAGCCCGCGCGCTCATCGCACGGGCATATGTTCAATCAGGCGATATCTTTGCGCCGGATGGCCAGTTGCTCGGGGGCCTCGATGCCGACCTTGACACGCCGGCCGGATGCGCCCAGCAGCGTGATCTGGATCGGCCCGTTGGCAAACAGTTCGCGCAGCGTCATGTCGCGATCGGTGCCCTCGGCAGGCTGGATCACGATCGATTCGTCGGCACGGCGGCTGAGGACCAGCATGGCGGTTATGCCCGCGCCAGTTCGCGCAGTGCGCGCGGAAAGGTTTTGCCGGCCGGCCCGTAGGTCAGGCTCTTCGTACCGCGCACGACATCGAGCAGCTGTTGTACCTGGTGGCGGCGCACGTTGATGATGTAGCCGTTGACCTCATTTGCGGTGCGGCAGCGACTCATCAGCGCCATCAGCGAGTTCCAGCGGGCGGCGAGTCCGTCGAACTGAGTCATGTCGCGGCCCTGGCACAGCTCGCGCCGGCCGCGCTCGACTTCCTCGAGGCGAACCAGCAGGTCGACCTTCGCGGCCGCCAGTTCGCGTACGGCGTCGGGAGAGGTTCCGGTAAGCGCCTTGCGCTCGCTCTCCAGCGTCGTCGCGAGCTGCTCGGCCAGGACCAGCTCGCTGTCCAGCAGGGCTTCGATGCGGCGGCTGTCGTGCATGGTCATTGATTCTTCAGGCTCGTCTCAAAGCCGAGGATCCTGTCGGCGACGCGCTGGGGATTGACGGTATAGGTGCCCGACTCCACCGACTTCTTGACCTGGGCAACCTTGGCGACGTTGACCACGGGGGCGCTGGCGACGGCCGCACTGAGCTTCTGCAGCTGCAGCGCGGAATCCGTCAGCGTGACGTGGTCGGCCGCGGCGGCGCCACTCTGGGCGGGCACGGTACTTTCGATAGCCGGTGCATCGGCCACCTGACCGCTGCCGCTGCGTCCTTTCAGGCCAGCCAGCGGCTCGGTTGCCGTGGTCGTTGCCGGATAGCCGTTGATCTTGCTGGGCACCTTGATCTACTCCTGGGGGGGCAGCCGTCTGCCCATGTCCGGTTTATCGTCCGAGTCTGCAGTAACTTTAACTGTACTTCCAAAGCCTGTGCGCTGCCCCCCGGTTATCGACCGCGGCTCGCCAGGCTGAACCCTACTCAAAATTGATTTCCACGACCTGTTCGGAGCGGGCGATGCCCTCGACGATGCGCCCCGAAGACAGGTTCTCGACGCGCACCCGCTGGTTCACGAAGCCGTCGCTCAAGGCCCGGCCGGCCATGCGCACGCTGATGTCGCCATTGCTGGCGACCAGGGTGACCGCCTGGCCGCGCTGCACGGCCTTCGCGCCGAGCAGCTGCTGGTTGGTCAGGACCGCGCCGCCATCGATGCCACGGGCCGCCGTGAGCCCCAACGCAATGTCGAGTGAATTCAGGTACCCGGGCGGCAGGGCGTTGACGTCGCGCTGCACCAGCGCGAGGTCCGTGCGCGTCAGGGGGTTGCCGGCGATGATCGCGTGGGTCGTGACGACGACCGGCGTCGTGCCGATCACCTTGACCGGCACATACAGGTGCCACGGGACCCCGACGGTGCAGCGCAGCTCGATCAGTACCCGACCGCTGACCTGTACGCCGGGTGCGACGCCGGATTCGACCGGTCCGCGGCAGCGGGCGAGCTGCTGGCCGCGGTTGATCGGCGTCACGCTCAGGCGCTGATGCTCGGTGAGTTGCGGCAGGTGACGGGCCGCCTCGGTGCTCGCCAGTTCCTCCAGAACTTCCACGTCCTGCAGGTCGGTCGGCGAGGGCCTTACAGAAGGGGCAGCCAGCGCCAGCGACGCCACGAGGCCCACGGCCGCAGCCAGCAGCGCGACGTGAGGGCGCGATGCAATGCGGCGATTTATTGACGCTACTGGGGTCATACCGGGGAAGGAAGCAAGTGCCGTGCCAGAGCCTGCCGCACCGCCATTCGGGCGCCCGGGCGGCAAATCCTTGCCGCCCGCCGCCTGGCGCCGCCGCCATCGGCCTGGCGCGGGGAATGCCCAAACAGCAGCGCCGGGCCCATTTCAGGTCGAATCGGGGTTTGGCATGGCACTTGCTTTGTTCCCCTGGCAAGGAACCTAAAGGAAACCCATGTTCAACAACCTGTTCGGCATTCATGAATCGGCACTGCTCCTCTACGGACAGCGTGTTGGCGTGCTGGCCAGCAACATGGCCAACGCCGATACGCCGGGCTACAAGGCACGGGACATCGATTTCGCGGCCGTCCTCGGCGGTACCGACACTGCGGCGCCGCTGGCGCTGACGGCGACCCGCGCGGGCCACATTGCGATGCAGGGCGCGGATGAGCCGGCCGCCGACGTCAAGTACCGCAACCCCTACCAGGCCTCGCTCGACGGCAACACCGTCGAGATGGCGGTCGAACAGGCGGCGTTCGCAGAGAACAACGTGCGCTACCAGGCCAGCCTGCAGCTGATCAACGACCGGATCTCGGAAATGCAGTTCGCGATCGCAGGCCAGTAAGGCACTGCCGCTCAAACTCAAAGGACCGCAACGACCATGTCACTGTTCAACGTTTTCACGATCTCCGGCAGCGCGCTGAACGCGCAGGCCATCCGGCTCAACACCACGGCCAGCAACCTCGCCAACGCCGAGAGCGTGGACGGGGATCCGGCCAAGGTCTACCGCGCCCGCCATCCGGTGTTCCAGGCGATGCTCGACGATTCCGCGATGGACCAGAGCGACGTGAATGCCGCGGGCGCCTCCGCCGGAGTGCGCGTCCTCGGGGTCGTGCAGAGCACGACGCCGCCGGTGAGCCGCTACGAACCGAACAATCCGCTCGCCAACAAGGACGGCTACGTCTACATGTCGAACGTCAACTCGATCGAGGAGATGACCAACATGATGTCGGCAAACCGCAGCTTCGCGACCAACGTCGACGCCATCAATACGGCGCGCGACCTGTTGCTGAAGACGATCCAGATGGGCCACTAGAGAATAAGGACAGGACGCTCCCATGCTCATGAACAACATTGCAAACACCCTGGCAGGCCAGCCGGCCGCATCCTCGGCCGCCACCGGCAGCGCGGCGACGACCAGCCCGGGCGCCGCGTCGTCGTCCTCCAGCGTTGCCGGCGCGTCGCTCGGCGGCACCGACTTCCTGACACTGATGCTCGCACAGCTGAAGAACCAGGACCCGACCAGCCCCGTCGACAGCAACACCTTCCTGACGCAGCTCGCGCAGCTGACTCAGGTCCAGGGCATCACCCAGCTCAACACCTCGTTTTCGGCGTTCGCCGGCTCGCAGGCGACTTCGCTGCTCGGCCACACGGCGATGGTGCCGAGTTCCACTGCCGCGCTGGCGACGGCCGGACAGTCGGTCACCGGCGCGATTGCCGTGCCGCAGACCAGCACGCAGGTCACGCTCAGCATCAAGAACGCCGCCGGCGCGACGGTGCAGTCGATCAACCTCGGCGCGCAGCCTGCGGGACTCACGACTTTCTCGTGGAACGGCGCGACCAGCAGCGGCGCGCAGGCGCCGGCGGGCACCTACGCGCTCAGCGCCCAGGTCGCCGGCGTCCCCAGCAGCACGACAATCGGCACCTATGTCAACGGCACCGTCGAGAGCGTCACGATGGGCGCAGGCGCCGCCGGTCTCACGCTGAACGTCTCCGGTCTGGGCAGCGTGCCGTACAGCAGCGTCCAGCAGATATCCAACTGAATTCAAGCAGGAGTCACTCATGTCATCCTTCAGTATTGCCTTATCGGGCCTCACGGCGGCGAGCTCGGATCTCGACGTCACGGCGAACAATATCGCCAACGCCGACACGGTCGGCTTCAAGAGCTCAACCGTCGAGTTTGCCGACATCTACGCCTCGGGCGGCGCGACGATCAGCTCAACGGCGGTCGGCGAGGGCGTCACGATCTCCAGCACCGCCCAGCAGTTCACGCAGGGCAACATCACGACCACCGGCGGCAGCCTCGACCTCGCGGTCAGCGGCAACGGCTTCTTCACGCTGCAGGATCCGAGCGGCTACGCCTACACGCGCAACGGCACCTTCAGTGAGGACAACCAGGGCAACGTCGTCACGGCGACGGGTCAGTTCCTGCAGGTCTATCCGCCGCTCGCCACCGGCGGCTTCAACACCGGTGCGCTCTCGAAACTGAACCTGAACACCGGCGAGAGTGCCGCGAACCCCACGACGACCGGCAACGTGATCCTGAACCTGCCCGCGAACGACACACCCCCGACGGGAGGCGCGTTCAGTGCGCTCAACTCCGCGACTTACAACCAGTCGACCGCGACGACCGTGTATGACTCGCTCGGCAACTCCTATTCGGCGACGATGTTCTTCGTGAATACCGCGCCGAACGCGTGGAGCACCTATATGTCGGTCGGCGGTCAGACCCTCGGGCCGCAGAACCTGACCTTCAGTTCGAACGGAACGCTCGCGACACCCGCGACCGGCCAGGTGCCCTACGGCACCTTCACGCCGACGAACGGCGCGGCACCGACGACGCTCACCTTCGATTTCAAGCAGACGACCCAGGAAAGCAGCACGTTCGGCGTCACGTCGATCACGCAGAACGGCTATGCGCCGGGACAGCTCAGCACGGTGTCGATCGACTCGACCGGCATCGTGTCGGCCGTCTACACGAACGGGCAGTCGGCGCAGCTAGGCCAGATCGCGATGGCGAACTTCCCGAATCCGCAGGGACTCGCGCAGCTCGGCGACACGAACTGGGCCTCGACCTACCAGTCCGGCGTGCCGGTGCAGGGCACGGCGGGCTCGGCAGGCTTCGGCAACCTCCAGTCCGGGGCGCTCGAGAGCTCGAACGTCGACCTGACGACGGAACTCGTCAACATGATCACCGCACAGCGGGCGTTCGACTCGAACGCGCAGGTGATCACGACGGCGAACCAGCTGTCCCAGACCGTCATCAACATCACCCACTAGACGATAGCGAGCGGAGTACCCAGCCATGGATCGTGGACTTTACGTAGCGATGACCGGCGCCAAGCAGATCATGCAGGCGCAGGCGATCAACAACAACAACATCGCCAATGTCAGTACACCCGGCTTTCGCGCCGACACCGTCGCGTTCAGCAGCGAGCCGATCTATGGCCCCGGGTACCCGACGCGCGTCAACGCGGTCGCCGGCAACTCCGGCACCGATTTCACGAGCGGCGTGATGCTGAGCACCAATCAGCCGCTGGACATTGCCGTCAACGGAAAGGGTTTCATCGCCGTGCAGGGCGCCGACGGCAAGGAAGCGTACACGCGGGCGGGACAGCTCAATGTCGACGATTCCGGCGTGGTCAAGACGGCCACGGGCTTCCCGGTGCTGTCCGAGTCCGGCCAGGTCAACGTGCCGCCGGCAACCTCGGTCACGATCGGCGCCGATGGCACGGTCTCGGTCGTGCCGCTGGGCCTGAGTGCAGCGGCGCAGTCGCAGGTGGACCGCATCAAGCTCGTCAATCCGCCGACGGCAAGCCTGGTCAAGGGCAACGACGGCCTGTTCCGCACCGTCAGCGGCACCAAGTCGCCGACCGACGAGAACGTGCGCCTCAGCAGCGGCGCGCTCGAATCCAGCAACGTCAACTCCGCGCAGTCACTGGTCAACATGATCCAGCTGCAGCGGCTGTATGAATTCCAGATCAAAAGCATCAATTCGACCGACCAGAACGAACAGAATTCCGAACGCATGATGGTCAGCGGCTAGCCGCACCAGGAGACGCAGCATGAATCTCGCATTATGGGCCGCCAAAACCGGCCTCGACGCCCAGAACACCCAGATGTCGGTGATCGCCAACAACCTCGCCAACGTCAACACGACCGGGTTCAAGGCGGATCGCCCCACGTTCCAGGACCTGATGTACCAGAATGTCCAGCAGGTCGGCGCGCAGAGCACGCAGAACACGCAGTATTCGACCGGACTGTCCCTCGGCACCGGCGTGCGCATCGCGGCAAACGAGAAGAACTACCTGCAGGGCAGCATCCTGCAGACCGGCGGCAACCTCGACATGTCGATCACCGGCCAGGGATTCTTCCAGATCACGATGCCGGACGGTACGCTGGCCTACACGCGCGACGGCTCGTTCTCGATGGACAACCAGGGCAACGTGGTCACGGCGAGCGGCAATCCGCTGTCACCGGCCATCACGATCCCGATCACCGCGCAGTCGGTCACGATCGGCGCCGACGGCACGGTCTCGGTGACAACCGCGGGCAGCTCCAAGGCAACGACGGTCGGGCAGATCCAGCTCGCAAACTTCATCAACGTCGAGGGGTTGCAGCCCACCGGCAACAATCTGCTGGTCGAGTCGGCGGCGAGCGGCGCCCCGCAGGTCGGCACGCCAAACACCAACGGCCTTGGCAGCCTGACCCAGGGGTCGCTCGAGACCTCCAACGTCAATACGGTCACCGAGCTGGTCAATATGATCCAGTGCCAGCGCGCCTACGAGATGAACTCCAAGGCGATCAGCACGACGGACCAGATGCTGCAGTTCCTGACGCAGAACATGCAATGAAGACCCTGAGCGCCTTTGCCGTTGCTGCCGCCGCCCTGGTGCTGTCAGCCTGCGCGACGTCGGGCAGCCACGATCACAAGAACGACCCCCCGATTGCGCGCGTACTGCCGCCCCCCGTGCCGCGCACCGAGGGCGCGATCTTCCAGTCCGGCCAGCAGATGGAGCTGTTCGCCGACCTGAAGGCGCGGCGCATCGGCGACGTGCTGACGATAGTGCTCAACGAGACCACTGCAGCGAGCAAGACCGCCGTCACCAAGACGACCAAGACCACCTCGGTCGACAACACCGGGCCGACCCTGTTCGGCAAGACGTTCACGACCAAGGGCATCCCGATCGGCAATACGTCGATGAACGGTGCGGATGCCTTCGACGGCGAAGGTGCCAGCTCGCAGAGCAACAGCCTCGCCGGCAGCCTCACGGTCACCGTCGTCGACGTCAAGGCCAACGGCAATCTCGTCGTGCAGGGCGACAAGACGCTGCACCTGAACCAGGGCGACGAATTCGTCCACATCACCGGCACGCTGCGCCCCGCCGACATCGCGACCAACAACACGGTCACCTCGGACAAGCTCGCCGATGCCAACATCCGCTACTCCGGCAAGGGCGTCGTCGACAGCTCGAACCGGGTGGGCTGGCTGGCGCGCTTCTTCAATTCACCTTTTGCGCCGTTCTGAGCAGCATGATGCAAACCCTGCTGAAGACTCTGACCGCGACTCTGAGCCTGGCGCTCGCCTTCACCGGCGCCGCTCACGCCGAGCGCATCAAGGACATGGCACAGGTGCAGGGGGTGCGCACGAACCAGTTGGTCGGCTACGGCCTCGTCGTCGGCCTCAACGGCACCGGCGACCAGACGAGCCAGGCTCCGTTCACGGTGCAGTCGCTGACCAACATGCTCGCGCAGCTGGGTGTGACCGTGCCTGCGAACGTGACGCCGCAGCTGAAGAACGTCGCGGCCGTGTCGGTGCATGCCGTGCTGCCGCCGTTCATGAAGCCCGGCCAGACCATCGACATCACCGTGAACTCGATCGCGAATGCGAAGAGCCTGCGCGGCGGCTCGCTGCTGGTCACGGCGCTGCACGGCCTCGACGGCCAGATCTACGCGATCGCGCAGGGCAACCTGATCGTCAGCGGCTTCGGCGCCGAGGCGGCCGACGGCTCGAAGCTCACGGTCAACGTGCCGAGTTCGGGCCGCATCCCGAACGGCGCCACGGTCGAGCGCGCCGTGCCCTCGACGCTCGCGCAGGGCGAGGCGATCATCCTGAACCTCAACAGCCCGGACTTCACGACCGCAACCCGCCTCGTCGACAGCGTCAACACCGGGATCGGCGCCGGGACGGCGACCATCGTCGACGGCGCCTCGATCCGCGTGGTGGCGCCGCCGGACCCGACCGAGCGCGTCGCATTCCTGTCGAAGATCGAGAACCTGCAGGTGGATCCGGCGAGTGCGCCGGCGCGGGTGATCATCAACTCGCGCACCGGCACCGTCGTGATCAGCAGCAACGTCACCGTGAGCCCGGCAGCCGTCTCGCACGGCTCGCTGTCCGTGACGATCAAGGAGGAGAAGAAGGTCAGCCAGCCGGGACCGTTCAGCCCCGGCCAGACGACCGTGGTGAGCAATTCCACGATCAACGTCGACCAGGGCTCGAACCACATGTTCCTGTTCAAGCCAGGCGTGGAACTCGAGCAGATCGTACGTGCCGTCAACGAAGTCGGGGCCGCTCCCGGTGACCTGGTCGCGATCCTGGAGGCGCTGCGCGAGGCCGGGGCACTGCAGGCCGAACTGATCGTGATATGACCATGACCATACCCAATCCGCTGCAGAGCCAACTCCCGCTGACACCTGCGTCGGCGGGCACGAGCGCCAACACCTATACGGACATGAACGGGCTGGCGGCGCTGAAGGCGAACCCGAATTCGCCGCAGGCACTGCACGCGGTCGCGCAGCAGGTCGATGCGCTGTTCCTGCAGATGATGCTGAAGAGCATGCGCGATGCCTCCACCGACGTCGGCGAACCGGCGAGCAACGAACTCGGCATGTACCAGGACATGTTCGACAAGCAGATTGCGCTGACGATGAGCCAGCACCAGGGGCTCGGGATCGGCGCAGCCATGACCCGCGGCCTCGCGGGAGCGGCCGGTGCTGCCGGGGCCGTGAGCTCGCCGACAGCCGCTACGGGTTCCCCGGGTCCCTTGGGATCCTCCGTCGCTGCGGCCGCGACGACCGCAATGTCGTCGACCGCAATGGCCTCGAGCCCCGAGGACTTCGTCAAGCAGGTGCTGCCAACGATCCAGCGCGCGGCCGAGTCGCTCGGAGTCAGTCCCAGAGGGCTGCTCGCGCAGGCGGCGCTCGAGACCGGCTGGGGCCAGCGCATGCCGCGCAATGCCGACGGTACGCCGTCGCTGAACCTGTTCGGCATCAAGGCCGGAGACAGCTGGAGCGGCGCCCGCGCGACCGCGACGACGGTGGAATTCAAGGGCGGTGTTGCGGTGTCGCAGCGCAGCGCATTCCGCGCCTATGGCTCGATCCAGGACAGCGTTCAGGATTTCACCAACCTGCTGCAGGGTTCGCCCCGTTACCGGGATGCGGTGGCAGCAGGCGGCAACGCCCAGGCCTACGTGGCGGCGATCGGCGGTTCCGGCTATGCGACCGACCCACAGTACGCGAATAAGTTAAATGGGATCCTGAACGGCGACACTCTGCGCACCGCGCTGCGCAAAACCGCCGTGGACCTCTAGAAATGGCAGGCCAGGCCGATACCACAGCAAGCCCCGGGACATTACGGACCTAGGGCCGGAGACCAAGCGTGCCAAATATCTTCTCGATCACCACCTCGGCGCTGCAGGCGTTCCAGACCGCCATTGCGGTCACGAGCAACAATATTGCGAACGCGAGCACGCCCGGCTATTCGGAAGAGTCGATCAATCTCGTCGCCAATCCGCCCCAGTCCAGCGGTGTGCTGCAGGTGGGCGACGGCGTCGACATCTCGGGTATCAGCCGGGCCTACAGCCAGCTGGCCGTGAACCAGTACAACACGTCGCAGAGCGGGCTCGGCCAGCTGAACGCCCTGCAGACCTATACCAGCCAGATCGACAATATCGTCGGCACCACGGCCGGCGGGCTGACGACGGCGCTGCAGAGCTACTACAACGCATGGTCAACGCTGGCCAGCAATCCGACGTCGACGGCCGATCGGCAGGCCCTGCTGAGCCAGGCGCAGTCCGTCGCCAGCAGCATCCAGACGACGAACGGCCAGCTGCAGAGCCTGAACACGAACATCAACAACGGCGTCACGTCGGATGTGAAGCAGATCAATGCACTCTCCAGCCAGATCGCGAACCTGAACCAGCAGATCGTGGCGGCCACGGGCGCCAGTGGCGGCCAGCCGCCTAACGCGCTGCTCGACCAGCGCGGTTCGCTGATCACGAGCCTGTCGAGCCTGACCGGCATCACCACGACCAACAATGCCGACGGCTCAGTGAACGTGTTCACCGGCAACGGCACGGCACTGGTGGTCGAACAGCAGGCATCGCAGCTGACCACGGTCGCCAATCCCTTCAATGGGCAGCAGCTCGAGGTCGCCACGGCGGCCAATCCGACCAACATCATCAGCAGTCAGCTGACGTCGGGCGACATCGGCGGACTTCTGGCGGCGCGTACCCAGGCGGTCGATCCCGCGATCAACAGCCTCGGACTGATCGCGACGAGCTTGAGCCAGACGGCCAACAGCCAGCAGAGCCTGGGCGTCGACCTGAACGGCAACTTAGGCTCGCCGCTGTTCACGGCCGCCGGCCCGCAGGCCGCTGCCTCGGGCAACAATACGGGTGGGGCAACGGTGACGGCCAGCCTCATCGTCAATAATGGCACGAACAATGCGACCAGTACCGGCGCGCTGACCGGCGACAACTATGTGCTGAGCTATGTGGGCAGCGCCTACACGCTGACGGACCAGACGACGGGGAGCTCGCAGACGCTGACGCCGAGCGGGACGACTGCCGGCGGAGGCCCGGTCTTCAATGTCGCCGGCGTTTCGATCTCGCTGTCGCAGGTACCGAGCTCCGGCGACCAGTTCCTGATCGCACCGACAGCACCTGCCGCCAGTTCATTTGCCGTCGCGCTGACCGGCACATCGCAGATCGCGGCGGCGGGCGCACTCCAGTCGGCGGCTGCGGACACCAACAGCGGCACGGGCACGATCGGCAGTCCGGCGATCAGTACGCCGTATCCGCCGGCCGCCAGCGTGCTGACGCCGTACAACATCGTGTTCACGAGTCCCACGGCCTACAACATCGTCAATCCCGCCACCAACGCCACCGTCAGCGGCGGAACGTACACGTCCGGCACGCCGATCAGCTACAACGGCTGGAGCGTGACGATCAGCGGTGCGCCCGCGGCCACCGACACGTTCTCGGTTACTGCCGGCTCGAGCGGCAACAATGAAAATGCGCTCGCCAATGCGTCGCAGAAATCCCTCGGCGTACTGCAGGGCGGTACGACCAGCCTGTCGAGTGCCGTCAACGCGCTGATCACCGGCATCGGCAGCCAGGCGTCGCAGGTCAACACCGCACAGACCGCCCAGTCAGCCATCAACACCCAGGCCCAGCAGTCGGTGCAGTCGGTATCCGGCGTCAACCTCGATACCGAGGCGGCGAACCTGTTGCAGTACCAGCAGGCCTACCAGGCAGCGGCGCAGGCCCTGACCATCGGCAACCAGTTATTCACGACGTTGATCGATTCGGTCAACGGTACGTACTCGTAGGAGCGAAGCCCTTGCGCATTACCTCATCCATGGAGCAGACCCTGTTCCTTGCGGAAATCGGCACGCTGCAGTCCAACCAGGCGCAGACCCAGAACGATCTCAGTACGGGACTTGCGTTCACGGAGCCATCGCAGAATCCCGCCGCGGCCGGCGAGGTCGCGCAGTACAACGAGGCGCTCTCGCAGAGCCTGCAGTACACCGCCAACGCCAACAGCGCACAGACCAGCCTGAACACCGAGAGCAACGCACTGACGCAGGTCCAGTCGCAGCTGCAGAGCCTGTACAGCCTGACGGTACAGGCGAACTCCGGCACCGTGTCGTCCGCCAACCTGCAGGCCATCGCAACCCAGGCCCAGCAGATCCAGAGCAGCCTGCTGGCGCTCGCGAACACGCAGGATGGCAGCGGCAACTACATCTTCTCCGGATATGCCACCCAGACCCAGCCGTTCACGGCGACGGCGACCGGCGCCGCTTACAACGGCGACCAGGGACAGCAACAGGTGCAGATCGCGGCAGGTCAGACAGTGGCCACCGGCGACAATGGCAGCGCGGTATTCAACCAGATCAGGAGCGGCAACGGCACGTTTGCGGTGACTGCGGCCTCAGGCAACACCGGATCCGGCCTCATCGGCACGAGCAGCGTGACCAGTGCCAGTACCTTTGCGACCGCGCAGGCAAGCGCTGCGACCGCCGGCCCCTACACGATTACATTCGGCGCTCCCGCGGGAGCGCCGGCGAGCAGCTACACGGTGACCAATGCGGCGGGCACGGTGGCAAGCGGCACCTATACGTCGGGCCAGGCGATCGCGTTCAACGGCATCCAGGTGTCGTTGAGCGGCACACCGGCCGTCGGCGACTCGTTCGCCGTCGCGCCGAGCACCAACCAGAGCCTGTTCACGACGGTCCAGAACCTGGTCAATGCGCTGACCAGCGGCGCAAGCGGCCCCCAGCTCAGCAACGCCCTGAGCGGCTCGCTGGCCAACCTGCAGCAGGGGCTCAGCCAGGTATCTACGTTCCAGTCCAGCATCGGCGGGCGCCTGAACACGATCACGACGCAGCTGTCGGTCGCGACCAGCCAGCAGACCCAGCTGCAGAAATCGATCGGCTCGCTGCAGGGGCTCGACTATGCCAGTGCAATCACCACGCTCGACTCCGAGAACACCACGCTGAGCGCCGCGCTGCAGTCCTACGCCCAGGTTCAGGGACTGACGCTGTTCAAGTACCTGTAAGCCTGCCGCAGGGACCCACGCCGCCGGTATTCAGTGGTGATGTCCGCCGGCACCGTGCACGTGACCGTGTTCCAGTTCCTCGGCGGATGCCTCGCGCACGGAGAGGATCTCGACGTCGAAATGCAGCGTCTTGTCGGCAAGCGGGTGGTTGCCGTCCAGGGTGACCATGTCGCCGGCAATGCCGGTCACCGTGAACATGCGCATGCCATCCTCGGTGCGCGCCTGGAACTGCATGCCCTTGCGGATATCGCCGGCGCCCTGCAGTGCGCGGCGCGGCACGCGCTGGATCAGCGCCTCGTTGCGGGTACCGTAGCCGTCCGCGGCCGAGATCGTCACTGCCATCTTGTCGCCGCCCGTCTTGCCCTCCAGCGCCTTCTCCAGGCCGGAGATCAGGTTGCCGTGCCCCTGGATGTAGGCAAGCGGATCGCCACCGGCCGAGCTGTCGAGGACCGTGCCGCTGTCGTCCTTGAGGGTGTAATGGATCGTGACGACCCGATCTGCAGTGATGTCCACGACGATGTCTCCTGTTGAATCCCTGGTTTGAAACTATGCTTCGAGGGTCGCATCGAGGTCGTAGTCCCCCGCCGCGACGACCCGGACCTCGGCGAGGTCACCGACCTTGAGCCTGCCCGCCCCGCTGATACGCACGGTGCCGTCGATCTCGGGAGCATCGCCGCGCGACCTCGCGATGGCGGTGTTGCCGTCGATCGCATCGACGAGCACCTGCATGCGGCGCCCGACCTTCGCCGCGAGCCGCGCCTGGCTGATTGCCGTCGCCAGCTCCATGAATCGCTGGTAACGCTCGCGCTTGACCTCGGGCGGCACCGTTGCGGCGGCCAACGCGTTGGCTGCGGCGCCTTCGACCGGCGAGTACTCGAAGCAGCCGACACGGTCGAGCTGCGCGGTGCGCAGCCAGTCGAGCAGTTCCTCGAAGTCGCGCTCGGTCTCGCCGGGGAAACCGAAG
>Ga0302320_10001449_pt1 | contig 57240 bp, 44 predicted proteins | sample Bog_T0_3_FD_202130 | JGI IMG/M metagenome (GOLD analysis project Ga0302320, IMG submission 202130) | Peat permafrost microbial communities from Stordalen Mire near Abisko, Sweden - Bog_T0_3 | ecosystem: Environmental > Terrestrial > Soil > Wetlands > Peat | place: Sweden: Abisko, Stordalen Mire... | reverse complement strand
CCAAAGGTGAACAGCCGCCGGTTGATCCGAGCAGTGAACTGCCAGGGGCACAAACCAAATTCACCCAACGTTTCGACCAAGACGAACCGCTCAAACGTAAATTGGCGCATACGTTGAAATTAAGTGCAGTCAAGCCAACCGATTTTGACGCGGTGTTTTATCCGGGCGGGCATGGGCCCATGTGGGATCTGGTCACAGATACGAATTCCATCGCGTTGATCGAAGCATTCCAGCAACAGGAAAAACCCATGGCACTCGTTTGTCATGCACCTTGTGCCTTGCTCAATGTCGAATTGGCCGATGGTGATCGGATGATCAAAGGCAGGAACGTGACTGGTTTCTCGGACACCGAGGAAGCAGCCGTGAAGCTGACCAAAGTGGTGCCATTTTTGCTGGAAGATGAGATAAAAAAAGCGGGCGGGCATTATAGCAAAGGGCCGGATTGGGGAGTTTACGTGCAAACCGACGGATTGCTCATCACAGGCCAAAATCCCGCCTCCTCCGCCGAAGCGGCCAAAAGATTGCTGAAACTGCTGAAGAATTGAGACTGAAAAACCGCATCCAAGCTCAGCAATTCATGTTCCCAGCCAAATGAAAAAGAAAGCCGTATTGGCAAACCGGTTAATCAAGCCGGACTCAGGGGCACGACTGGAATTCCCCGTAACGTCGGTTCGTCATTCGTTCCCCGTCATCGCCATGGCCGCGTCGGTAGGCGGCTTGAAGGCTTTGTCCATCATTCTGGGCGGCTTGCCGGCGGATTTTCCGGCGGCGATTGCCATCGTGATGCACGTTGCTCCCGATCACAAAAGCCTGCTGGCGGAGATCCTGAAATGCCGCACGCATCTGCAAGTCGCGCAGGCGCACACTGGCGATGTGCTCGCTCCCTCCAAGGTCTTTGTCGCGCCGCCCAACCATCATCTCTATGTGGTCAAAGGGGATCGCCTGAAGTTGTCTTCATCCCACGCGGAAAAAATTCATTTCGCCCGTCCATCCGCCGAGCCGTTGTTTGCCTCCGTGGCGGAGGTCTATGGAAAAAACGCCATTGCGGTGGTGCTCACCGGCGGCGATGGTGACGGCTCATTCGGTGTGCAAATCATCAAGGAAAAAGGTGGCACGGTGCTCGCCCAAGACTGGCCCACGTCAGAGAATTTCAGCATGCCGGAGACTTCCATCAAGACTGGCGATGTGGATTATATTCTGCCCCTGGACAAGATTGCCCCCATGTTGATCGTCTTGGTCAATTCTCCGACCTCGCACATTGACTTGGCCGCCTCGCAACAGCATCATCAAGCAAGTCTTGGAAGTGTGCCGCCGCCTTGATTGCCACCTTTAACCCATTATGCCGCTGACGCCGAGCGAGCAGTTGGTCACCTTGAGTGATCTCCTCAACGCTCGCCGGGAGGCCATTCTCGCGGCTTGGCGCAAACTAGATAGTGCCGATCCCGAGCAAAAAACCGGGAGGGCCCTGACGCTCGTACAATTCCTGGATCACATTCCAGCCATTCTTGAAACCTATGGACACAAGCTGCGCTCCAGTCGGGGCGGGGCAGCTGCACGGGCGGCCGATATTGAAAAAGAGGAGGATGGTGTAAAGCACGGTTTGCATCGCTGGCAGCAGGGCTACCGGTTGAAAGAACTCATTAGTGAGTGCGGGAATTTTCAAATCTGTGTCTTCGAGGAATTGGGCAATATCTTTGCCGGCCATCTGGAACTAGAGCACGCGACGCTGCAAGAGGCGCATCGGCAGTTGCTCCACCTGATCAATGACATCATCAGTGGGAGCGCCGCCCAATATGAGCGAATGCAGCAGGCGGAAGCCGGCGGCCGGGTACGCGACCTGATGAGTGCGCTGGCGGACGTTGATGAGATTGAACAGCGGCGAGCCACGCTTATTCACCAGGCGGTTCATGACCTCAACAGCGACGTGCTTGGGGTGAGCATGGCAGCGACGCAGATCGGACGGACCGGCATGGCGGAAGCCGAGAGGGTGGCATCGGCGGCATTCCTCCAGCGGGCGGTTCAAGGGCTTGGCTTAATGCTAGGGGAATTAATGGACTTGGCGCGGCTGGAGGCGGGCCAGGAAAGCCGGGAAACCTCCGGATTTGACGCCGGCAGCTTGATTTCGGATCTGTGCGATATCAATCAATCCTTCGCCAAAGAGCGAAACCTGTTCTTAAAAGCGAAAGGCCCAGCGCAGCTTCCCGTCGAGGGCGATGCGGAAAAAGTGCGGCGCGTGGCAAAAAACCTGCTGGTGAACGCCCTCAAATACACCGAATCCGGCGGAGTCATCGTAAATTGGGGTGAGGAGAAGGAGAATTGGTGGCTAATGGTTAAAGACACCGGTCCAGGAATGTTAACCGAAGCCGGGACATCCATGGCGGACGGTTTGCAAGAAGCCACTGCGAGTGCGAAGGAGTCCGATGAAAAGTCCGCAGCCATCAAAGGTGAAGCTTCGCATGTTCTGAGGCCCAAAGACACCGCCACTCCAACCAGACCCTCCCAGCATCAGCCCGGGGAAGGCATCGGGCTATCGATTGTGAAACGGCTGTGTGAATTACTTGATGCGAGCCTGGAAATTGCCAGCTCAGCCGAAGCGGGCACGACGTTCCGTGTCGTTTTTCCACGCCGTTACCGCAGCCATTCTTGACGTAGCAACGCTCGGCGCGCGCGCCGAGCGTTGGTTGCGCCGACTGATTCTTCGAACCAATTTCATCCCTCCCGACCAACCAGACTTACATCGAAGGTTGGGCGAAACTCGTGGAAGCAGCCGGGGAGGTTGTTTATTCGATGGTCAAATGACCGCTGTTCTCGATAATCCCAGCACTGATTGCGTAACGGGTGAGTCCAGCGGTGTCATGGATATCGAGCTTCTGCATGACATGCTCGCGATGTTTCTCGACGGTCTTGAGACTAATGCCGAGTTCCGCCGCCATTTGCTTGTTGGCTTTGCCTTCGGCAATCAACTGGAGCACTTCCATTTGACGTGAAGTTAGTTGGGTTAACGACGGTTTGAGCGTTACCGCGCGGGCGGACGACCGCGGATGAAGCCGGCCAAAACGTTTAGCAATCGCGGGGCTGAAGATAGTTTTTCCTTTGTGAACTTCCCGAATTGCGTGGCACACATCGTGGGCGGAATCTTGCTTAAACAGAAATCCCGCCGCGCCGGAATTGACGGAGGTTTCTACACGGGCATCATCGTTGTGCGAGGAGAGGATGATCACTTTGGCGGAAGGCAGGGCTTCGAGCACTTGGCGGGTGGCTTCCAAACCGTTGAGTCGGGGCATCGCAATGTCCATCAGCACCACCTCGGGACGGAGTTTCACGGCCAAGGCGACTGCCTGACGGCCGTCCGCCGCTTCGCCAACCACTCTCAAATCCGCTTCCAGTTCCAGCATCTGACGAAAGCCTTCGCGCACGATAATGTGGTCATCCGCCAGTAAAACCGTAATTCGTTTCATTGTGGTTGCTTTTAACTTCAACGGGCGGGTAGTGAGTTTTCCATCCTTGCCCAAGGGTATTTACGCCGTAGCCACAGCTCCAGGGACATTAACTTGAGAACCAGCGTCCATCAAGGATTAAGCTTTAAGTTGGCAGCGATCACACGCTTCCGCCGCGAGGAGCATGCGCTGGCGAAGACGCCGCCGCCCATGATACTTTTTGCGAATATAGTTTCGCCGCGCTATGCAGTCTGAAGCAAAGCTGTCATACTCAAGCTCAGGAAACCAAAAGCGTATGAAAAAGAAAGCTTCACCGGCTCGGCCGCCCAAAAATCCCGCCAAAATAATTTGCCCGAAAGCCGCTGGCACCCGCGAGAAAGCCGCGTTTCCGATCGTCGGGATTGGTGCATCCGCCGGCGGGCTCGAAGCCTTGGAGCATTTTTTGAAAAATGTGCCAGCCAGCAGCGGCATGGCATTTATCATCATTCAGCATTTGGACCCGACGCGCAAAGGCGTCATGTCCGAACTGCTCCAGCGAGCAACCAGCATGAGGGTCGTCCAGGTCAAAGACCGCACCTTGGTGCGGCCGGATTGCGTTTATGTGATTCCGCCGAACAAAGACATGTCACTTATGCATGGGGTGCTGCATTTGCTTGCCCCCGTGGCACCGCGCGGGCTGCGCCTGCCGATTGATTTTTTTCTCCGCTCGCTGGCACAGGACCAGCAGGAGCACAGCATAGGGGTGATTCTATCGGGCATGGGTTCCGACGGCACGCTGGGTCTGCGGGCAATCAAAGAGAAAGCGGGCGTGGTCCTGGTGCAGGAACCTGCAAACGCGAAATTCGACTCCATGCCGCGCAGCGTGATTGAGGCCGGGCTGGCGGACATCGTGGCCCCGGCAGAGGAACTGCCGGGGAAAATTCTTGCCTATCTGCAACGCACTCCGCACATCGCGCGGACGGAAGAAGCGCTGGAAGCCAAGACGCAAAGCGCCTTGGAAAAAGTGGTCGTCCTGCTGCGCGCTCACACGGGCAACGATTTTTCCTTTTACAAGCGGAACACCCTTTACCGCCGGATTGAGCGACGCATGGGCATTCACCAGATCAACAAGATGTCGGCGTATGTTCGCTACCTGCAGGAAAATTCACAGGAGCTCAATCTGCTTTTCAAGGAGCTGTTGATTGGGGTGACAAATTTTTTCCGCGACCCCGCAGCGTGGGAACAGTTGCGCGCCCAAGCCGTTCCGGCGCTGCTGGCGGATCGGCCGCCCGGTCAGGCGTTGCGGGCCTGGGTGCCCGGTTGTTCCACCGGAGAAGAGGCTTATTCTCTGGCCATCGTGCTCCGGGAAGCGCTTGATGAACTCAAACCGAAGCGAAACCTCCAAATTCAAATCTTTGCGACCGATTTGGACAAGGACGCAATCGAAAAGGCGCGGCAGGGTGTCTTTCCATCCAATATTTCCGCCGACGTTTCAAAAGCGCGACTAAACCGATTCTTCACCAAGGAGCAACACGGCTACCGGGTGCGCAAAGAAATTCGTGAACTGGTGATTTTTGCGCCGCAAAACCTGATCCTGGAACCGCCCTTTACCAAGCTGGACATTTTGAGCTGCCGCAATCTGCTGATCTATCTGACGACCGATGTGCAGAAGAAACTGATTCCGCTGTTTCACTACAGCCTCAATCCCGGCGGCATTTTATTTCAAGGCAGCGCGGAGACAATCGGCGATTTCACCGACTTGTTCACCCCGCTCTTTGGCAAGTCGCGGATCTTTCGGCGCACTGAATCCATCCTGCGACCCGAACAAATCATTTTTCCTTCTTCCTTTAGCGCCGTTCCGCCCATTGGAAACGAACCGCGTTTGGCCGCCAAACCGCCCGCCAGCCTTCAGTCGCTGGCGGATGAACTGGTTCTACAACGGTATGCCCCGCCTGCCGTGTTGACCAATGACACGGGTGATATTTTTTACGTCAGCGGACGGACCGGCAAATATCTGGAACCGGCGGCGGGCAAGGCCAACTGGAACCTCTTCGCGATGGCCCGCGAAGGGTTGCGGTACGAACTCACGCGTGCCTTTGCGCAAGCGCTCCGGCAGAAAGAAAGCGTGGCGCTGCATGGACTCAAAGTTGGAACCAATGGCGGTGCCCAGTATGTGGATGTGACCATTCAGCAACTCGTCGAACCAGAGTCCTTCCGGGGTTTGGTGGTGATCGTTTTCACCGATACCGCCGCGCCCACAACCACCAACTCATCCGACCGATCCGCCAAGTCGCCCGCCCGCAGCCCCCGGCTGGATGAACTGGAGCAGGAACTATTGCAGGTTCGCGGAGAGGCGCGGGCCACCCATGAAGAAATGCAAACTTCGCAAGAAGAACTGCGGTCGGCCAACGAAGAATTGCAGTCCACGAATGAGGAATTGCAGTCCACCAACGAGGAACTCACCACTTCGAAGGAGGAAATGCAATCCATGAATGAAGAGCTCCAGACCGTCAACACGGAGTTGCAGGCCAAGGTGGATGAACTGTCGCGGGCCAGCAATGACATGAAGAACCTGCTCGACAGCACGGATATCGCAACCCTGTTTTTGGACAAGGAACTCAATGTGCGACGATTCACACCACAAACGACAAAAATCATCAAGCTCATCGCGGGGGATGCCGGGCGGCCCATCACCGACCTCGCCTCGGAGCTGTGCTACCCGGAGTTATCTGACGATGCGCGGGAAGTGCTGCGGAAACTGGCCGCAGTGGAAAAACCGATCGGCACCCGCGATGGCCGCTGGTTTACCGTTCGCATCATGCCCTATCGCACGCAGGATGACCGGATTGACGGCGTGGTGATCACGTTTGCGAACATTACCGGATCCAAGACGCTGGAGGCCAAGTTGCGGAAAAATCAATCCGTCTTGGAACAGCACGTCATCAGACAATCAACCAAGTTGCAACGAAGGAAGCGCAAAGCTAACTTGTGACCGGTGACCGGCAACTCACTCTGCCATGAAGCTCAAGCCGCCAGCCGCTGAACAGCCCACCCAACTGCGTCGCCGCGCGGAAGACCGGTTGCGCGAGCAGCTAGGAATCCGGTGGTCCGCCGCCGTCGTGCCAAAGTCCAACGCCGACGCCAAACGGCTCCTCCACGAATTGCAGGTTCATCAGATTGAGTTGGAGATGCAGAACGCCGAGTTGCGACAAGCCCGGGATGAACTCGAAGTGGCGCTGGATAATTACACCGACCTCTACGATTTTGCGCCAAGCGGATATTTTACCATCGCCGCAACGGGTGCCATCCTTCAGGCCAACCTGACCGCGGCAACGCTAGTCGGGATCGAGCGCTCCCGGTTGCTGGGCCAGTCTTTTGAGCGGCTGGTTTCCACCGAGTTTCGTCTAGCATTCAATGACTTCCTGAAACACGTTTTTAGCAGCCAGACCAAACAAGCGGGTGATTTTGAACTTGCTTGCAAAGGCCAGCCGCCCAGGTTCGTGAATATCGAAGCCCAAAGCTTGCTCGACAGGCAGGAATGTCGCGCGGTCATGGTGGATGTCACCGAGCGGAAATCCGCCGAGGCCGCCCGGTTCCGCCTGGAGGTAATGACCGCCTCAAATCGGAAGTTGGAGCAGGAAATTAACCGGCGTAAAATACTGGAGCAGGCCCTCAAAACCAGCGAGCAACAATTACGGCAATTGTCCCACGAAATCCTGCTCACGCAGGAAAAGGAACGAAAGCGCATCAGCCGGGAACTGCATGATACGGTCCTTCAAACGCTGGTGGGTATTAGTGTCCATCTGACATCCTTGACTCCTAACTCGGTGGACAATCCTGCGAGGCTCCGACGGAAAATTGTGCAGACGCAGCGGCTCGTGGAAAAATCACTGGCCATGGTGCATCGGTTCGCCGTGGAACTCCGCCCGACGGTTCTGGATGATTTGGGACTGATTCCCGCGCTACACACTTTTATGCAGGATTTCATGAAGCGGACGGGAGTGCGGGCGAGATTGAAGGCCTACGCGGCGGTAAACCAACTGCCCATAATCAAGAGTGCTGTCTTGTATCGCGTCGCGCTGGAAGCCCTCAATAACGTGGCCCTGCATGCTCAGGCCAGCGCCGTGCAAGTCGGAATTGAAAGACTGCCGGACTGGATTTGCCTGAAGATAACCGACGACGGCAAATCCTTTGATGTAAAGCGGGTCCTCCGCACGAAAGGAAATGGACGATTGGGATTGCTCGGCATGAAGGAAAGATTGCAAATGGTCGGTGGAAAATTCTCGATTAAATCCAAAACCGGTCATGGCACCACTGTCACCGCCTTAATTCCAATCAGCAGCGAAAGCGCGGAAAAAGGTGGCAAACGGTCGTCCAAAACCAAGCCTTGAACGCTAAGAGTTTAACGCAATGAACCACCCGACCAATCTACCTGAACCAGATTACGTCGTTTGTGATTGTCGGCATTGCGGCGCCCATATTGAGTTTGACGCAATCCAATTTACGCCGAATAACAGCGTAGTGCCGTGTCCTCACTGCGGTACGGAAACATAGTTATACATTCCATTTCTTGAGGCGGAAAAAGATTCATCCCAATCGACGCTTTCGCCGACCAGCCCGATTTCTGTGAAACACGAGGGTTTTTCAGGTGGAACGCGATCCATTCCAAGTGAAGATGTGCGCATTCAAAATCGCACGATAACCAATCCGCAATTTACAGACGCGCAAATCAAATCGATCGGAAAGCGTGAAAACGATGAAGCAGCCGTTAAACTATTCCACGAGGGAGACCAAGAAACTGTAATGAGTTTTGATGATGCCCGGCGCTATGTTGCCGACCCGCGATTCAAATTAGTGAATCCTGAAACCGGTCTTCGCTTTACGCCGGCCACGTTGGAGGTGTTTATAAAGTCGAAGCGACTTCAAAATAAAACTGAGTCAGACCAGCATAGCCCTCAATCGCAGAAGTGAAAGGCGGTCGTTCTTACGAAAGAGCAGTGTAAAACGCAACTGGCGAAAGAACTGATTGGATTGCTGCTCGAAATCGAAAAAGAAGGTTTTAGTTCCGATGCAGGCCTGCGTCGTCTAAGCAATTGGTTGGAAGCGAACGCGGATTCTGAACTTCCTGCCGTCAGCTTCCTAAGGGAAGTCGTCAATGATATTTTGAGTTGTGGGAATATAAACATCGAGAATGCAGCTAAAATGCAAAATGCAATTGTTCGAGTTTTACCACGAAGTATTCAAATTGCAGAAATAAATTCAGAGGACTTCTCAGAAAAGTTACCTGCGAGGAAGTCCGCTCTCAAACGCATTCGCGAGCTTGGAGGTGAGCCTCCGCCCGGAATAACAAGAATAGAAGCCTACGACCTAGAAGCGAAATTAAAGACGCATGCGACTAAGAAGCAAGTTGAATACATTCGTGCTCTCGGTAGAAATCCGACAACGGATATGTCGCGCTGGGATGCGGCAGACCTTATTGAGAATTTATTGAATTCTGCCAGGCCAACGGAAAAACAAAGGCAATTCATTCGCGAGCTAGGAGGAGATTCGACAGCAGATATTTCGAGGGCGGCGGCCACTACACTTATTAACACTTTGCTGGCGGAACGACGCGAAAAGCAGGCTCGACAAAATTTGCCGACCCCACGGCAGACAATGGTTATCCGATTTTGGAACAGGATGGATTTAGTGGGCTCATCGCAATGGGAAGTTGAGCGATGGTTGACTGAGTTCTACAAGGAAGACCCGCGCCGGAAAAACGCGTGGGAAGCTTTCAAACTCGAAGTTGGAGATGACGGCTCGCAGCACGACCCGTCATCCATGCCGATTGGCGCTGGCGAAAGGTATTTGCACAAGCCCCAATAGAAATGTTGCTTCCGGTGATTCAAAGCGGACATGGTTCAACCATAAAATATATGTTAATGCCGTGAGCAGCAACAAGCCCAATGGACGACAACATTTCGTTCCACAGTTTTACCTGCGCCCTTGGGGTATCCACTTCCACCGGCTGCGCGTTGCGGGTCTGCAGGTTAAGGTGGCGATGAGTTGCAATCTTCAACCGGCGCATGCACGGCGGATTAGAGTGTCGGATTAGAGTTGACATTGTGTCGCTAAATTTGTAATATTTTTTATTACAATGGGCGGCACACTTAAAACTTGCCGGTTATGTTTGTGGGTATTGTTTTTTCTTGCCGTCAATCTGGACCCCGCCTCCGCCACGCAACTTGTCACTGTCCCAGGAGCTGCTTTTGCACCTAAGCTTGGCGGAAGTGGTGATTCGGGACTCTCCATCATCAGCAAGGATGGACACTATGTTCTGTTCGCCAGCACGGCGAACAACCTGACGCTGACGAACGAAGCCAATCCCCTACTCCCGTGCCGTTTCAATGTGTTTCTCCGCAACAGTGTTAACGGCACAACGACCTTGGTCAGCATCAACCAAAGCGGCACCGGCGGCGGCAATGGCGATTCCTATCCGACGGGAATTTCAACGAACGGCCAGTTCGCCTTGTTTGAAAGCAGCGCCAGCGATCTGGTACCCAACGACACGAATAATGCCAGCGACATTTTCGTCCGCGATGTGATTAACGGCACAACCACGCTGGTGAGCGTCAGCGACACCGGCGAAAATGCCAACGGAACTTCACGCGGCTCGGTGATGACGCCGGACGGACGTTACATTGCCTTTACGAGTGCGGCCACGAACCTGGTTGCCGACGACACCAACGGCATCGCCGATGTTTTCGTACGGGATTTACTGGAGGGTACAACGACCTTGGTCAGTGTCGGCGCGCGCACGAATTCAATCCCGCCAAACTCCGCCATCGTCCCCAGTTCGGAATCGCCGGAAATCACGCCGGACGGTCGTTATGTTGTGTATTACAGCACCGCCACCAATCTGGTTGCCGGGGTAAACAACACGGGTGAGATTTATGTCCGCGATCTGGTGGCCGGGAATACCTTTTGCGCCAGCACGAACGCCCGATTCATTTTTAAGTCAGTCACCGGAAGCACCAACATTGTTTCGTGCAATTATTGTATCAGCGACGATGGCCAGTATGTGGCCTTCGAGGCTTGCACAAACGGCGGCTCGACCGCCCGTGGAATCGTGTTACGGCAGAGTCTACCGACCGGTATAACCGACATTATCCATTCGAATGCCACGGTACAGTTCTATTCCTACGAACTCATTCATGACTTGTCCATGACACCCGATGGACGGTTCGTCGCGTTCGCGGCGAATCTTCCCACCGCGACGGCGACGAACAACGCCATTTATCTATGGGACGCGCAAACCGGCACGAACACGCTGGTCAGCATCAGCACGGATGACTCAACACCAGCCGACGGCGTTTGCGACTCGCCGATGGTCTCATCGAACGGCCAATTCATCGCGTTCATCAGCTCCGCCGGCAATCTGGCCACGAACTCGCTGGGCGGTTATTTCCATGTTTATCTCCGCGACTTGCAAACCGCAGTAACGCAACTGCTCGACGTCGATACCAACGGCCTTGGCGTTGGGGTGGATCCCACGACCGTTCCTGCCATCAGCGAGGATGGAAGCGTGGTGGCGTTTGATTCCGCCAATTTATTGCCGGACAATCGCCACCTGATTCACGATGTTTTCACACGCAGTGGAGCGACGAACGCGACGAGCGTGGTTTCCGCCGCCAATCCGTTGCTTCCATCACAAACGCCAGATGGCAGCAGTAGCTTCACGTCGTATTGCGTGAGTTCCAACGGCCAGTTCGTCGCATTTTACAGCGACGCAGATGATCTGGTGGCCGGCGACACGAACAACTTCCGCGACGTATTCGTGCGTGACGTTTACGCCGGCACGAATTATTTGGTGAGCGTGAACACCAATGGCAACTCCTCCGGTGACGGAATTTCCACTGACCCGGCTATTTCCGGCGACGGCCGTTATGTCGCTTTTTCCAGTTCGGCGGACAATTTGGTGCTGGGCGACACCAACGGGGCGCAGGATGTGTTTGTCCGGGATATGCAAGCCGGCACGACCGCACTGGTCAGCGTCGGCGCGAATGGAGTCAATTCTGGCAATAGCAATTCTTTTTCACCGGTCATCAGTGCAAACGGCCGCTATGTATTATTCCACAGCACGGCCTCCAATCTGGCGGCCGGTTCATTCGGCAGCGGGGTTGAAAATTTGTTTTTCCGCGATTTGCAAACGGGGATCACTTATCCGCTGACCTCGGCCGGTCTGAGTGCGGCGGCCATGACGCCGGATGGCCAGTCGGTCGCCTTCATCGGCGAGGCGGTGGGAATTTCCGGAACGCAATTATACGTCTGGAATTCGCAATTGAATGCGCTGGTCTACACGAACAGCGCGACGTTTCCAGCAAGCGGCTTCGTGACCGTTGCCATCAGTCCCAACGGACAAAAGCTCGCGTTTCTCGCAAATTCACCGGTTAATTTGCTGGCCGCAGACCTGGAAGCGAACACCGTCACGGCGCTCAATCCTAGTGGCACGTTTATTTCGCATGCCGGCGTCCGCTTCAGCAATGACGGGCGATTTCTGACCTATGCCATGGCCACCAATTCCACGGCCATGCAAAATGTTTATCTCTACGATTTTCTGGCCAAAACCAATCTACTGGTCAGCCAGAATTACGATGGAAGCGGAGCCAGCACCAACTCGGATTGGCCGGCCATCAGTCCGGACGGACGGTTCATCGCCTACCGCAGTTTCGCCACGAACGTGGTTCAATTCGATTCCAACAATGGCGCTGGGCTGTTTGTTTATGATACGGCGAACAACGCCACCATTCTCGTCAGCGTGGACGCAGCCGGCAACGCCAGTGCGGACGACCGCTCGCTCAATCCAGTTTTTAGCGCCGACAGCCGGACGCTTTTATTCGAGAGCTGGGCGTCGAATATCTCTGACAATGATTATAACAGTGCCAGCGACCTCTTTGCACTCGATCTCAGCGCCCTGCCACTCACGACGGGCAGCGGCGGCGGCTCGACTAATGCCGCGTCCGGCTTGGTGGGAGAATTGATACCCGCCAGCGTTTTCAATAACACACCAGTCGTCAGCTGGCCGCTGGCGGCGGGAAAATCTTATCAGGTGCAATATAAGACCAATCTTACCGACGCTGTCTGGCTGAATTTGCCCGGTGAGGCGACTTTCATTGGCGACACCGGTTATCTCAGCGACCTGTTGCCGTCGCCCGGTCAGCGGTTTTACCGTATCGTCTTAAATCCTTGAAATCATGAAGCCGGCGCGTCCGTTAGCTTTCAAACAAGTCCGTGAAGAAGGATTCACGCTGACGGAATTGCTCGTCGTCATGGTCACGGTTGGTATTCTGGGGGTGTTGCTGCTTCCCTTGCTGGCGGGCACGAAACCAAGCTCACAAGCTTTTCAATGTTTGGAAAATCAGCGCCAGATGGTATTGGCCTGGCAAATGTATTCGGATGATAACGGAAGCAAAATTGCGCCAAATGCTCCTCAAGGGACAGGTCCCGGCGGTCCCGCGACACTACCCACACCTAGCAATCAACCTTGCTGGGTGGCCGGCGTCATGCAACTCCCCCCGGCCGGCTCCAGTACGGAAAGCACCAATACGGCTATGCTGATCGATCATGTTCAGTATCCAAACGGTGCGTTTCTGGGGCCTTATATTAAAACCGCCAACCCTTTCAAGTGTCCAACCGATCAATCGGTATCAGTGATTTATGGGCACAAATTTCCCCGTTGCCGCAGCATCTCGATGAATAATTTTCTCGGGTCGCCGGCGCAAGCTATAAATTCTGGCGCGAAAAGCCCGTATGCGGTTTACCCGAAGGTTTCAGGTTTAAAGTCGGCGGCCTTGACCTTCGTTTTTCTAGACGAGCGTGAGGACAGTATCAATGACGGTGTTTTCTTTACCAGCGTAGATAATCTATCCAACATAATTGATATTCCGGCTAATCGCCACAATAGCGCCGCCGGCTTTTCCTTTGCTGACGGTCACACTGAAATGCACCAATGGATTTCCGCCGACCTGCGGGTACCCATCCAACCAACCCCCATCAACAATATGCCGGTAAATGCAGCCAATCAGTCGGACGCTGATTGGCTGTGTCAACACGCCATCGGAGCAAACAACTTTCCGTGAGAACATGAGTTTTCAACAACACGCAGAGGGGGTTGATGTTCGTGGAAAATCCCGTCGTAAGGTGATGGCCCCGAAACTTTCATTAGCTTGCAAAAACCACCGCGAGGATGGGTTCACAGTCGTGGAGCTGCTCGTCGTGCTGGGGACGTTGGCAATTCTGTCCGTGTTGCTGCTACCCGCGATTGCCGGCACCAAGCCAAATTCGCAGGCCTTTCAATGTCTGGAAAACCAGCGCCAGTTGGCGCTGGGCTGGCAGATGTACGCCCAGGACAACAGCGACCTCCTGCCGCCCAATGATTATCCCTACCTCACGGCCTATGCCACAATGTCCACCGCGACAAAGGCACAACATAAAAACTGGGTGGTGGGCACCATGGAACAGCCATTGGATGCAATTGACGCGCCGGCCAGTTCTAATATCAGTGAATTATTGGATCCCAACACGCTGCTTTCTTCCTACGTCACCAATCGTGCAGTCTATCGATGCCCTGCCGATAACTATGTTGACCCTAATTCGCACAGAGTGCATGTGCGCAGTTACTCGATGAATTCAGCCGTCGGAACAATCTGGAGCAGCTATTACGCGTCAGGTTCTCCTCCCCTCGGATCGGCGGTTGCTGGCTCTTGGCTGGGGGGCAATACTTACAACCCCAGCCAGACAGCTTGGTCGACCTTTGGCAAAATGACGTCGTTCAATCGGCCGGGACCGGCCAATACATTTGTCTTCATGGATGAAAATCCTTATTCCATCAATGATGGTTCTATTGCCATATCGGCCGCTGCAAGTCCGGGAAACACCTACCTTATAGACTTTCCGTCTGTTAATCATAATGCCTCCGCCGGCATCGCCTTTGCCGACGGGCACGTCGTGGTTCACAAGTGGGCAGATCCTCGCACCTACACCCCTCAGGGCATTCTCCAACCTGGCCAAGGCGGCACAAAATCCACCTTGCAGGGTCCCGACAACCAGGATTGTTTCTACCTCGCTCGGATTACGTCCGCGGCGCGATGAGGAATGCGGCATCGTTTTGATTCCTTGAGAATTAGAACTCAACGCGAGCATGTCGACGGCGGACGATATTCGGGAGGGAAACGAGTTGCTGAATTTACTCCACCGATTCGCAAGTCATTGATTATAAATGGAGCGGGCGAAGGGAATCGAACCCTCGTGTGCAGTTTGGAAGACTGCCGTTCTACCATTGAACTACGCCCGCTAAAGCCGGTTTGGATTCTGCCCAAGCCGGTTTTCCGTGCAGCCAATCATACCGTGCGATCTTGCCTTGTCAATGCGTTGTCCGTATGCTCGCGAGCATGAACTCGCTGCTTCTCACCGGCGGTCGCGTGATCGATCCGGCCAGCCATTTCGACGCTTTGGCGGATGTCTTGATTCAAGATGGAAAAATCTCCGCCATTGGCCAAAAGCTGGCCGCGCCTGCCGGCACGGAAATCTTCAACGCCGCCGGCAAAATTGTTTCCCCGGGATTAATTGACCTGCACGTGCATTTGCGCGAGCCGGGACAGACGGCGAAGGAAACCCTGGCCACCGGCACCGCAGCCGCGGCACGCGGGGGATTCACTTCGGTGGTTTGCATGCCCAACACAGCCCCGGCGATCGACAATTCAGGCACGGTGGCACTAATCCAGGAAAGGGCACGGACGCAGGGGGTGGTGAATGTGTTCATCACCGGGGCCATCACAAAGAATATTGCGGGCGAGGAACTGGCGCCCATCGGCGGGCTGAAAAAGGCGGGCGTCGTGGCAATCACGGATGATGGGCATTGCATTCAAAACAACGAATTGATGCGCCGGGCCTGCGAGTACGCGAAGATGTTTGACCTGCCGGTGTTTGATCATTGCCAGGACTATTCGCTCGTGACGGACGGAGTGATGCACGAGGGCTACTGGAGCACGGTTCTGGGATTGCGCGGCTGGCCGGCGGCGGGCGAAGAAGTCATCGTGGCACGCAACATCCTGCTGGCGGAACTGACCGGGGCAAAGATTCATTGCCAACATTTGAGCGCCGGCGGCAGCGTGGCCTTGCTTCGCGCCGCCAAGAAGCGCGGCGTTTCCATCTCCGGCGAAGCCTGTCCGCATCATTTTACATTGACGGACTCCGCGGTGGGAGGGAGTGAAAAATTCTGGCACGAGGACGGCCGGGCGATCGGCAAGGGCGGCGCGCGGTTAACGGAACGGCCAAGCTGGCCCTCTTACGACACGAATTTCAAAATGAACCCGCCCTTGCGCTCGGCCCGCGACCGCGAGGCGATCCTCGAGGGTCTGGCAGACGGAACGATTGACATTTTGTGCAGCGATCACGCGCCGCATTGCGATTACGAGAAGGAAGTGGAGTTCGATTACGCGCCCTTTGGGATTACCGGCTTGGAGACGGAACTGGCGTTGTCCCTGATGCAGCTCGTCCATTCGAAACGGCTTTCCCTGACGGATATGATCGCCAAGTTCACAATAAACCCGGCGAAGCTCCTGAATTTGAACAAAGGCACTTTATCCATTGGGGCGGATGCGGATGTGACGATTTTTGATCCGGAAGAAGAATGGGTGTTCGAGCGCGGAGCCTCCGCAAGCAAATCCACCAACAGCCCTTTCTTCGGCTGGAAACTGAAAGGCAAGCCAAGCGCGACCATTGTCTCGGGTAATACTGTCTGGTCTGAACAAAACGAATTGGTGGCGGTCTAATTCACCGGGATAAACACCAAAATGACCATGAAGAAATTAATAATACTTGGAATTTGTGCCTTCGGCTTGCTGCTGCAAGCAAAGGCGGAAGACGCGACCTGGTTAACCGACATGCCCAAGGCATTGCAAGAGGCCCAGGCGGAACATAAAATTGTGCTGGCTGATTTCACCGGCTCAGATTGGTGCATCTGGTGTAAAAAACTGGAAAAAGACACGCTCTCCCAGCCGGATTTCACCAACTATGCCAAAAAAAACCTCGTACTGCTGAGACTGGATTTTCCCAATCAAGTACCACAATCCGATGAGCTCAAAGCGGCCAACGCCGCGCTGGCCTCCAAGTACAAAATACAGGGATACCCAACTTTGATCGCTCTGAAGCCTGACGCAACCGTTGTCTGGCGGGTGGATGGTTATTTGGAAGGCGGCCCCAAGGCGCTCATCGATGCGTTGGACACGGCAAAGCAAAAATAAAAACCAATTGCTTCCTGGAAATGCGCGGCAGAATTGCCGCGCATTTTTTTTGCACCGGCGATTTTTTCCGCTAGATTATCCGCAATTAATGAATGCCATTTTAGCCCTCGAGGACGGTTCGGTTTTTCACGGCACCGGTTTTGGCGCGCGTACGTCCGCCGCCGGCGAAGTCTGTTTCAACACTTCAATGACGGGGTATCAGGAAATCCTGACCGACCCCTCCTACAAAGGCCAGATTGTGACGATGACGTATCCGCTCATCGGTAATTACGGGGTCAACACGCGGGATGTGGAATCCTGGCGCCCCCACGCGGCGGGCTTTGTCATCCGCGAACTCTCGCCAGTGGTCAGCAATTGGCGGGCGGAAGAATCACTGGAAAAATACCTTGAGAAGAATGGCATTCCGGGGATTGAAGGCGTCGACACCCGGGCATTAACCAAAAAACTACGGGTCCGTGGCGCCTTGAATGGCTTTATCAGCACCGAGGAAATCACTGAAGCCGAGGCGATAAAACGCGCTCGCGAATTTGTTTTTGCCGGGGTTGATTATGTGAAGGAAGTGACACACAAGAACGCGTTCCGCTGGGATCCGAAGGACGAGCAAAGCGGGGCTTTTGACCTGGTTCGCGGCCTTGAGCAAGCCGATGCCCGCAACCACAACAAGCCGATGCCGGCGGCGGACATTCCCATTGTGGCGTTCGATTACGGCATGAAATACAATATTTTGCGCCGTTTGCGGCAACATGGATTCGCGATCCAGGTTTTACCGGCCACGGCCACGGCGGAAGACGCGCTGCAACACAAACCGGCGGGTATTTTTCTCTCCAACGGCCCCGGCGATCCCTCGGCGCTGGATTACATTGTGCGCGAGGTTCGGACGCTGGTGGACAAAGGCATCCCGGTTTTCGGGATTTGTCTGGGCCATCAAATTCTGGGCCAGGCATTTGGCGGCAAAACCTTCAAATTAAAATTCGGCCATCGCGGTGGTAACCAACCAGTGAAGGATTTGGAATCCGGCCGCGTGGAGATCACCTCGCAAAACCACGGGTTTGCGGTGGACGGAAAAAGTTTGGATGCCGGAGTGACGGTAAACCGCATCAATTTGAATGACCAGACGGTCGAGGGCTTGCGTCACAAGACCAAACCGGTTTTTAGCGTGCAATACCATCCGGAAGCGTCGCCCGGACCGCACGATTCCACACCACTGTTTGCTGAATTCCGGTCCATGATCGAAAAACGGGGATGAAAATCTTCAGTTGGAGATTTCCGTTTGACTTGAACGTTACTGTGACCATAATCAACTCACCGTAAATTATGGCGAAACTTGTTATCCTGAATCAGGGAATGACGGGTCGAACGTTTGACTTGATTGTTGAACGAACGACAGTAGGGCGCGTGGAGGATAATACTTTTCAAATCGGTGACGGTTCAGTCTCCAGCCATCATGCCGAAATCATTCTACGGGGTCAGGATATCGTCGTTAAGGACCTTAATTCCACCAACGGCAGCTTCATCGGTGCCGAAAAAATCACCGAAAGCGTTCTCAAACCCGGACAAATTTTGCGACTTGGACAGGTGGAAATGCGGATCGACGATGGCGGTCCGGTTGTCGCTCCCCCGCCTCCGGCTCCGGCCAAAGCACCTGCTCCCGCCCCTGCCCCCGCTTCCACACCTCCCCAGGCTCCCGCGCCCCCAAGCGGCAAAAAGCAGGACGGCACAATGGTTATTCCCCGCGGCGTCAGCTTGAGCGATCTGGAACAGGGCGGCACGCGTCCAGCTAGTTTCACCAGCGGCACCGCCTTCTCGAAGAAGAAAAACAAGGTAAACCTTTGGTTCATCATTGGCGGAATCGTGGTCACCATTGTCATCATTGGGTTGATTCTTTTCCTGATCAGCGAAGTCCACAGCGGCCCGCAGCAATAATCTGGCTCCCCAAGGTCCGTTTCCACCACCAAGATTAGGAACTGCGGGTATTTCAGGCCGGTCGCAGCGAGTGACTTTTCCACATCCGTGCCGGCAGCAGACCGAGCACGATCAGCCCTACCTGGCTCAGCACAAACATCATCAGCCATTTAAAAGCCGCCTCGGTGAAACCGTAGCTATGCAGACCAATGCCAAGCATGTTCACACCGAACCAGGACCAACTGGTGACGATATTCCCTCCGATGGCGCAAACGACGAGGCCGCGCTCGCGAATCATCCCGCCCCAGCGTAAGTGAAGGATCAAGACGTTCCAGAGAACAATAATCAGCGCGCCGTTTTCCTTGGGATCCCAGCCCCAAAACCGGCCCCAGGATTGATCAGCCCAGATGCCGCCCAAAACGGTGCCGACAAAACTGAACAAAGTCGCAAAACAGATGATTCCATAAATCATCCGGGCGAGGGATTTGCCCGTTTCCGTATCCAAGGTTTTGGTGAAGACACCGCGCAGAATGTAAATTACGGCAAGGAACCCGGCCACAAACGTGCTGGCATACCCGAGCGTGACCACGACCACATGGGTGGCCAGCCAGAAATTGGTATCCAAAACGGCGCGCATCATTTCCATGGTGTCGCCGTCCAGTGCCAGGTTCTGGGCAATGATCAAAGTGATAAACCCCATCCCTGCCGAGACCACCGCCCCAATACCATTTTTATGAAATTTTTCGAGGATGAGCCCGAGAATTACCGCTCCCCAACCGATAAAAATCGCGGAGGAATAGAGATTGGTAACCGGGGGACGACCTTGCAGGACAATACGATAAATGAGGCCGGTGGTGTGGATCAGTAGAGCCAAACTAATCAGCCACACGGACGCACGCCGGAGGGTGTCGGACAGATTAAACCAGGAACAAATGGCGAGCAAACCGGCCAGGACATAAATGACCATGGCGTTGTAAAAGGGCTGCATTTGATTAAAGAACACCTCGGCGCGAACGCGGGCCAAATCCCGGGAAAAACCCGGAACCAATGATGCGCGGTAATCGGCGAGGGCGGTTCTAAAGTCGCTGGGATTGCCCTTGACGAGCGCATCCCCCATCGCGGCGTAGTCGGTGACGGCGACCGGGATATTTCCGCCCTTGGCCGCCTCCAGCAGCACCGAGCCGGAGCGTTGCCAGAGTCCCCCGGGAGTTTGCGGCGGGATTAACAGCGGCGGTTCCAGCCGCGTCATGTAATCGAATTGCTGCAGGTTGAAAAGAAACGAGTTGAACGCGTTTTCGTCATATTTCTGGCCGGCTTGTTCGGCTCGCACTGCAGCCACCCCGGCAGGAATCGAACGCACATAATCATTCAGTTGCGCTTTCCAATCCGGGGAATCGGGCGGTTGGAGGGCGTTTTTGAGCTGGGCGTAGAGTTCGAGCCGCTCGTGCACTTTGATGACCGCATGTTCGTACGCATTCCGGTTGGCGGCGATCACATTGGTTTCAATGCGCTCGTTTTCAGCGTCAAAAGCGGCGAGGGACGGCAGGATTTGATCCCACGAATAGTGTTTGCCGTCCTGATGCTGATCGGGATCGCGGGCGGGCAGTTTCAGGAACGTGATGAGGTCCGGATTATCCACCCGGAACACGGGCCAGGCGTCGGCCACCCGCGGATTCATCATTACATTGGCCAGCCATTGGTGGGCGGGAATGATCTCCTGCTTTTGATACCATTTCTTCCAGGGCTCCAGATCCAGGGTTTGTTTTTCACGGATTTGGAGCAGGGAATTGCGGGCGAGCGAGTCAATGGGCTTCAACCGGCCGTCAAAAACCACAGGTAACTGTCCAAAATCGTTGAAGGCCATGCCGTGCTGCGGCGTTGGCTGGATCTGGCCCAAAAACCACAAGGCCATTAAAAGCATGAACAGTGGTGGAAACCACTTTTGGAAAAATGTTTTCATGTCGTCTTCCGCTTATTGATGAACCCGACCAGGTGAAACATGAATTGGACCACCAAGCCGACGGCAACCAGCCCGCAGCCGACATAGGGCGTCAGCCAGCTCGGATTGCGGACCACCTGCAGCACAGAACTCGGGATTGCCCCCGCTTGCTCCACCATTTCACCCGCGGTCATTTGATATTGGTAAAAGGTCAGCCCGGAATAACGCAGCGGCGAGTTCATGTAGATCTCAACGGCACGGTTTTCACCCGTGCGCGGATTTTGCAATTGCACCCGGCTGCGAAAATCCTTGGGGATGTCAGTACCCTGATAAACCGTATGAGTAGCCTTCAAAAGGGTCATGGAGAAGGGCAAATAAACGCGTTCGGGGCGCAGGGCAAAAGAGAATGTCTTCCCGTTCACGCTGACGGTCTGGGGATGCGTCAGGTCTTTCACAATCTGCCGGGCCATGTCGGGACCCAGTTCGCGGGTGTAATCCTGGCGCAGGCCATCGACCATGGCATCATCGGCGGTCCAGCCGGAAACCGCCCAATCACCCAGTGAGCCGTTGGGACCGATAATCTCGAACTCCGCCGTCGGCACATTTTTGTCGTCCATCGTCTTCACTTCGGGCTGCGGTTGAAAGTCGAAGTTGGCGGCGACGCCATTGGTGGTGAGCGGCGGACCGTTAGCGACCATGGGGGCGCGGAAAGCCGCCCCGGAATTCTTCCAGAAATTCTTGACGCGCAGCGTAAAGGGAAGATTAGGATTTTGAATCTCGCGGCCAGGTACGAGCAGGGATTGGGGAAGAGTAATGACCTGTTCTGTATTGGCGTCTGAATCAGAGGTAAACGCCAGCTCGTAATTCTGGGAACTTTCGGCGTAGGTTTTGGTTTCGCCTTCGGCGAGGCGGACTTGCGATTCATGTGCCAGCATGTCCGTGGCGAGTTGGCCGACGAGCAGGAGGATGACGCCGCTATGGGTAAGTTGAATGCCGATCTTTTTAACGGAGAATTGAAACCGATAAATGTGGGCGGCCAGGAGATTGACCAGCAGCATGGTGCCAATCAGGTAGCCGCCAGGCAGAATCAACGGAACATGGTGGCCAAACAAATCCATGCCCACAATCAGCCATTGCCGAAAATAGCGCGCTTGGGCGTTGTACAAGCCCTCATCCACCTGGGCGAGCGTGCCGATGAACACCAGCAGGATCGCGAAAGCCAGCAGAACGACGGTGAGGCGGAGCGACGTGAAGAACCGGATGAGGCTTTTAATGGGCATCAGGATAGCGAGCGGACTGGATGAATTTAAGGAAAGTGTCTTTTTGTGCCGCAACGATGCCGGGATCACCCATCAGCTTGTAAAACCAAGTCTGGCCGTTTTGGGGAAGTACCACCCCGACCAGCCGTGCAGTCTGGCCGGTTTTGGCATCGGTCCCGTTAAAATCCACCACCTGGGCCTGACCTCCGGGAATAGTCAGGGTGTCAACCATCTTGGAAAAATTTTCTTCCTGGTCAACCGGCGGCAGCCCCAACTGGCGACGCCAGCGGTTCAGGTTGGCCAACAGTCCCCCGCCCTCGCCGGCGAGTTGACTGACATTCACCTCCGCCTTTGCCCCATTACCTTGGATCAGGAACTGGGCGAGGAGAAATTGGGAGGGTGTAACGGACTGCCAGCTGGCAGGAACGGTCCAGATGGAACTGGCCATATCCGCTGGCGGCACGGCTGCGGCCGGACCACCTGGCGCGGTCAGATCCGCCGTTGGCAACAGGCCCGGGGCCGCCGCGCTGTCGCTGAACGTGAACGATTTCAGGAATTGGAGGAAAATGTTCTTTTGGGAAGTCACGAAGGCATCTTCCCCGGTTATCTTGAAAAACCAACTCATTGATCCACGAGTCTGCATCGCCACCAGATTTCGTTGCAGAAATTTGCCATCAAGAACCGGTGCGGTGCTGACAAACTCAAAAAGTTTAGCTGGGTCGCTGCCCACCGAAATGTCAACCGAATCGGCATGGTCGGTTGGGGGAAGCTGCAATTGGTCACGCCACATGTTGACCAGGGCGAGTTCATTTTCGCCAGCCGGCAGAGGGATGATGCCCACATCAGCCGAGGGCCCGGACAAATTGGTGACAACAAAACTAGCCACTCGCATCTGGCTGGTGGGCACCTGTTGCCAACCCGGCGGCAGGGAAAACTGGAATTGAGGCAATGCATTGCCACTTTGCGCCGGCGCGGCAGCAACATCCATGGCCGGCGGCGGGGTTGCGGCCTCTCGGGGAGGCGCGGGCGGGGTAGCTGGGGAGTTATCCTTGGCAACCTGGTAAACTTTCACGTCATCTCGTCCGCAACCGGCCGCAATAGCCGCAGCCGCGGCCAGCGCAATCACGGAGGCAAAATGCCGCGATAAGGAAGGTCGATTAAATAATATCACGTCACTTAGTTTAACCGGTTTTACCCTGCCAGCAAGTTGTTTGGCTCCAGCCTTCCCCGCGCAAACATCTTGATCCAGAGCGGATTTTGGTTTAGCAAGTTAACGAAAGGATTTTTGCATGAACATCAATATTGGCATCGCGGAAACAAACCGCAAAGCGGTGGCAAAACAGTTGGCCCATTTGCTGGCTGACGAATTCATTCTCTACACTAAAACGCGCAAGGCGCATTGGAACATTGAGGGCGGCGATTTCCACTCCGCTCATTTGTTTTTTGAATCCCAGTACGATCAGCTCGATGAAATCATGGACAGTGTGGCCGAACGCATCCGGCAACTGGGCCATTACGCGCCGGCCACCTTGGTGGAATTCCTGGCCCTGACCCGGTTGACCGAAAAAAGCGCCGAAAAAAACGATAGCGCCGGATTCATCAAGGAACTTTTGGGCGACCACGAAGGCATCATTATTTTCCTGCGGGAAAACATCAATGCTTTTGCCAATGATTACAAAGACCTTGGCACCAGCGATTTCATCACCGGCCTGATGGAAGACCACGAGAAAATGGCCTGGATGCTGCGGGCGCACCTGAAGTGACGCCCGGCTGGCGAAGACTGCCGGCGCTTAGCCAACGGCCATGTTCAGCAAGAACTCAATGTTACTGCGCGTCTTTTTGAGCTTGTTGAGCATCAATTCCATCGCCTCAACCGGCGGCACGCCGGTCAGTGCCCGGCGCAGCATGACCACGCGGGTGGCCTCGTCCGGGTGATAGAGCAATTCTTCTTTGCGCGTACCGGAGCGCTCGACGTTGATCGAGGGAAAAATACGGCGATCAACTAGCGCGCGATCAAGGTGCGCCTCCATGTTGCCGGTGCCCTTGAATTCCTCGAAAATGACTTCATCCATGCGTGAACCGGTGTCCACGAGAGCCGTGGCCATGATGGTCAGCGATCCACCCTCTTCAATGTTACGGGCGGCTCCGAAAAAACGCTTGGGTTTATGGAGTGCGTTGGCATCGACACCGCCGGACAGAATCTTGCCGGAATGCGGTTGGACGGTGTTATAAGCCCTGGCCAGACGGGTGATGGAATCGAGCAGAATCACTACATCCCGCTTGTGCTCAATCATCCGTTTGGCTTTTTCGATGACCATTTCGGCCACTTGCACATGGCGTTCCGGGGGTTCGTCGAACGTGGAGGAAATCACCTCGGCGCCTTTGCAGGATCGCTCCATGTCAGTGACTTCTTCCGGCCGTTCGTCAATCAGCAGGATGAACAGGTAGGACTCCGGGTTGTTTTTGAGAATCGCGTTGGCGATTTTCTGCATCAACACGGTTTTGCCGGTGCGCGGCGGGGCGACAATCAGGCCGCGCGTCCCCTTGCCGATCGGGCAGACCAGATCCAAAACGCGGGTGCTCAATTCATCGCCGGTGGTTTCGAGGATGAACCGTTTGTTTGGAAACAAGGGCGTCAAGTTGTCAAAGTGGGTCTTGTCCTTGGCCTTGTCCGGCTCCTCACCATCCACCGCCTCAACTTTCAACAGCGCAAAGAATTTTTCTTTTTCCTTCGGGGGACGTATCTGTCCCGCCACCAGGTTGCCGGTCTGCAGATCAAAGCGGCGAATCTGGGACGGCGACACGTAAATGTCTTCCGGGCAAGGCAGGTAATTAAAACTTTGCGACCGCAAAAAGCCGAACCCTTCGGGCAACACTTCAATGACGCCCTCGGAAAACAGCACGCCGGCCCGCTGCGCATTCTTCTCGAGAATGTGGAAAATGACTTCGTGCTTGCGCATGGTGCCGAAGTTCTCGACGTTCAACTCCTTGGCCATGGTGTTGAGCTCGGTCATGCTCATCGCCTGCAATTTGGCAATATTCAAGGAAGTCGCGATCTTGTCGCGCTGATAGCCGCGGCGCTCTCCACCACGACCGTCGTCATCGCCGGCCTCAACCGCAACCGCGGGCGGTTGTAATTCACTGGACGCATTGGTCTTGGGGAAATTGGCCACGTCACGTTGCGCTTCCGCCTGGGCGGCGGCTTTGACATTATCAACCGTGCGTTCAGAGGAGGAATAATCGGCTGCAACCGGTGCTGGCTTAACCACAGCGGGTTTGACGGGCTCCGGTTTTGGCGGCATGGGCCGAACTGGTTCAGCTTTGGCAACTTTCCTTTCCTGCGCGGTTTTCGCCGGGGCAGGTTTCACGGCGGGTTCTACGGCCACCGGCGCCGCCGGGGCGGCAACGGCGACGGAAGCTTCTTCCGTGGCCTTGGTTTTAACTTTTTTGGCAATTCTAGGCATAAAATTTTTTTAGGATGGTGGCTGGAGATTCCTTGAGCCGTGTCGCAGGCGGAGAAAAGACCGCTTATTGGACGCGTGACGTCTGGAAAAGTTCAATGATTTTTACCGGGCGTTTAAGGCTTCCCTTAAAACGGCTGGGGGAATTTCGCAGTCAACCTTGACCATGTTGCCGTACTACCACCTAATTGTCAAATTGGATTTTTGTGGGCACATCTAATCCATTCAAGGATTAAAGGCGATTAAAGCGAAAATATTGCACAAAGAAGCATTTATCCTGGACCGGTGCCGCAAAACGACGGTGAAACAGGATCGAATCAAAAGTCGTATGAATGGAGCAGCCTCCAATATCATGCGTTTCGCATCAAATCACTTTTAAACGGAGACTTTAGCTTCGCTGGTCGTCTGGGTTTTCAATTCGTCCAAAGCGCGGAAACGGTGTGCCGCAAAGCCAGCTTCGACGCCCAATTTGTTGACAGGATTGATGATACCGATCAACAACAAGGAGGGCTCGAGGACGCGGCGCATATCCATGATCAATTCGTCGGCCTTTACGCCTACCCGCACGGCACGAACGACGTAAACCGTATCCAAAACCGGCAGCTGCAGATAAAGCTGCTTTACCGTTTCCGGCCATTTATCATCCACCAATACCACTTTTTGTCCGACGCTGAACATATGCCTGCAGGTATTTACCAATTAGAGGTAGGGCAGCGGATATTTGACGGTCAGTTCTCGGACGCGGTTACGGACCTTGTGTGCCGCGTCGACATTCTTGAGGTCGAGTAGCACCTCAGAAATCATGTCGGCGATTGCAGCCATTTCCGATTCTTTCATGCCGCGGGTGGTGACCGCGGGGGTACCGAGCCGGATGCCGCTGGCTTGGAATGGCGAGCGCGTTTCAAATGGGATGGTGTTCTTGTTCGTCGTGATACCCGCTTCGTCGAGGGCAATCTGGCAATCCTTGCCGGTCAGGTTTTTGGCCCCAACGTCCACGAGCATTAGATGGTTGTCCGTGCCACCACTGATCAGGCGGTAGCCATTGCGCTTCATCCCCTCGGCCAGCGCTGAAGCATTTTTCACCACCTGTTGCTGGTAACCCTTGAACGCCGGTTGCAAGGCTTCGAGGAAACATACCGCCTTGGCAGCAACCACGTGCTCCAGCGGGCCACCCTGAATGCCGGGGAAGACTTGGGAATCAATTTCCTTGGCAAATTTTTCCCGGCAGAGAATCAAACCGCCGCGTGGACCGCGGAGGGTCTTGTGCGTGGTCGTGGTGACGAAATCCGCATGTTCCATCGGGCTGGGATGGATCCCGGCCGCGACCAGACCGGCAATGTGGGCGATGTCGGCCAGCAAATAGGCGCCGACTTCGCGGGCAATCTCGCCCATCCGCTTGAAATCGATTTCCCGCGGATAGGCGCTGGCGCCCACCGTGATCATCCGGGGTTTATGCTCCCTGGCCATTTGGGCAAGCTGATCGTAATCAATCCGCTCATCATCCCGGCGCACCCCGTAATGGATGATTTCAAAAAACTTGCCGGAAAAATTCGCCTTGTTGCCGTGGGTCAAATGTCCACCGTGGCTCAGGTCCATCGTCAGCATCTTGTCCCCGGGTTTCAAAACGGCAAAATAAACAGCCATGTTCGCGCCGCTCCCGGAATGGGGCTGCACGTTGGCATGCTCCGCGCCGAACAGCTTCCGGGCCCGGTCAATGGCGAGCTGCTCGATCTGGTCAATGTTTTCGCAGCCGCCGTACCAGCGCTTCTTCGGGTAGCCCTCGGCATATTTGTTCGTGAGCACCGAGCCCTGGGCTTCCATCACGGCCGGGCTCGTGAAATTTTCGCTCGCAATCAGCTCAATGTTTTCCTGCTGGCGCTGGCGTTCGTGTTCGATGGCGTCCGCCACCGCGGGATCCACGTTGCGCAATCGCAATGCCGCCGGCGCGAAGCGAACGTCCATTTTGTGGACCCGGCGCTCGTGGCGGCCACCCTCAAATTTACCCGCAATAAAGGCGTCGAGAATCTTTTTGGCGGCTTCAATGGAGGTCTTTTTTCCGCTCAAACACAGCACGTTTACATCGTTATGCTGGCGCATGATAGTGGCGTCGCCAGTGTCCTCTGCCACGCCGGCCCGGACGCCGCCAATTTTGTTGGCAACGATACAGATACCAACGCCACTGGTGCACAGAAGCAGGCCAAGCTCGGCGTGTCCATCGGCTACGGCTTGGGCGGCCGGTTGCGCGAAATCAGGATAATCGTCCGCCGGGTCGTGGCTCTGGGCGCCGAAATCCTTGTAGGTCAGTCCGCGCGATTGCAGATGCTGCTTGAGGGCTTCCTTGAGTTCAAAACCGCCATGATCGGCTCCGATGGCAAAGTTGACCGGGCCGGCGGCGTGTCCCGCTAGCGCGGGGCTAAGAATGTGCTGTTGTTCCATAAAATTTATAATGCTGGCGACGCCCTGCTCGATTTGGTCCCGGCAGTCGACATAAATCGGATAGGCGCTGCCGATCGGGTCGCTGATGTCTTTCTCAAACGGTTCGAGCGAGTCATCAAATTCGCGCATCAAAAAACTCTTTTCCGTCGCTGAGGGGTAAAGCAGCCCGACGGTGTCGACATGACCGCGCGTCATGCAAAAAATATAATCCGCCGCGCGCACCAATTCAACGGTAAGCTGGCGGCTGCGCTGCCCGGAAATTTCGATGCCTAGTTCGCGCATGGCCAGAACCGAGTAATGCGAAGGCGGCTGGCCGTCCATGGCACCGATGCCGGCCGAGAGCACACGAAATTCGCCGCGCCCCCGAATTGCATGGCGAAAAAGGGCTTCCGCCATGGGGCTGCGACAAATATTGCCGGTACAAAGAAAAAGAATGGTCTTCATCAAAGCGCGAGGGAAAAAGGTGGTAGGCCGCGGGGGAATCGTCAATGCGAAATCAACCGCGCGCGGGCTGTAATATCGCGACCGCCTTCAAAAAATCCACCGCCCGCGCCAGCGCGGGATCGCGGATGACCGGCTTGGAGGGAACCGCCCGCACCGGCGCAGTGTTCTCGTCCTCATCACCGTCCTTGATCTTTTCCCGGACCAGATCAGCCTCACTGGTGTGGTCAATATAGGGCACAAAATTTGAGGTGGATTCGTTGTCCTCAGGATTGTTGGTCGCCAGCAGGGCATAGGGGTTCTTGAGAAACACCAGCTCGTCCGCCGGTTTGACCGTGACGGCGATATCCGGGTGCACGTCCGGAGTCGCGCTGCCAAAAATCAAGCCGGTCTGGGTTTCCCGCAAATCCAAAGCCAACTTGTCCGCAGCATCACGCGTCTGGTCGTTGACAATAATCGCCAACGGGGATTTACGGCCCGCAAAAAAATCCGCGGCCGACTTTGCCGCCGCCTCGCTGTCGCCGCTGGCCGACCGCAAATCCAGCACGGTGCCGATGGTCTTGTTTGAAACCGCCAGGGCGCTCTCGGCGGCGCTGATTTCGTCGGCCAGTGATTTTCCCGCATCCCCCACCCGCAGGTAGGCAACGTCGTTTTCCAACAACTGGTATTGCAGCAGTGCCGCCATTGCCGGCTGCGCCAATTGCGTCGCCAGCACGAGCATGAAACAGCCGAAAAGCCATCGAATCATAAGTACAACAAAATGCTCTATAAAAAACTGAATGTAAAGGGATGAGCAGCCGGGGTAGTGTCCTAATTTGAAATATTATGTTGGATTTTGGAGAAATGATCCAAGCGAAATTTGAGGTTTCCCAACGCGGTTAATGCGAAAAGCAAATTTGACAATCCCGCCCCTTTCTTGAATCTGACCAATACTGATTACCGTTCCAGGCGGCGCTGCGTAAATTGGTTTTATGTTTCTCAGAATTTCGTGCAAGACTTCTTGGTGCATCATTTGACCCTTTTTATGAAGTGTGTCTGTCATCAACACGCATGAAACTTTGTAATCTCGGCAAAGTTGCGGTAGGCTTGGTTTCGTCTTGTCTCGCCCGTGGTCAGCAGAAACAGCAATCCAACCTCCTTCATTCGCTAGATTTGGAAGCCATTTTGAATCACACCGACTTTGGCGATAAAAATCCGTCAAGTGCGTTATCTGAATCGAGGGATAAACCGCAGTATAATAATTCAATATTCTGTTGCTTAAAGGCTTAGCAACACAAGTATCAATGAATAATTTGGGGCTTAATATCAAGCGGCCTTGCGAAGAAGTCGGTTTGATTCTAATATACCATCATAATAATCAACTGCTGCTTGGACTGTGAAATCCTCAACTCCATAAGCGAGTGCCGCCTGCTGAATGCCTCCTTCAGCTCGGTGCGCCCTCCAAAGCGTTTCCGCCGTATATCCAGAACTTTCCATCATGGGAGAGCCGAAATTAAAGTCTGGCGCTATAAACACGCGGTCTCTTGGAGCCTTAAAAGCAATATATTTAGTAATTTTGTTACTATCATCAAATTCTAATTCATGAATAAATTGCTCTAAAATGGTAGCGTCGGAGGTTGGCCCAGAATTGGGAGCGAGTGCAATCATTGTTGATTCAGCTTCTTTTTCAACAATGTTTATTTCCTTCCCAACAACAACCGTCCTGAAATTAGGATGTGCAAATGGATGCTCCACTTTTTTAAGTTGTTTTGCCATATCGATCGCGGTGCGAATGACTGGAAATCCGATGCAAAATTCCTTCCTTAACTTGCGAACATAAATAGCCTCAATTAAATCAGTATAAGAAAGAAAGCAAGAATCGAGTGTCGAGGTGCCAAATCGGAAAACCGGACGACCACGGTTTGTGAACCAAGCACGCACAGTGTTTGGATGCATTTTGGCATAAAATGCAACTTCTGCGATGGAATAAAGTCCCTCGCCACGTTCAAATGCTTCAGTAAATTTTGACATTTTAAGGACTCACTCAGTTTAATCTGCCAGCATTGTGAGCCAAATGCAATCTTTACCAAAACTCACAAGTCAATTATTTTCAGACATTTGCTTCTTTGCCAATGAGATAAGTGATTTCCGCGTCCATTCCGATAATCGCAAATTCGATTTAGCTGCGGCTTTTTCAACCAAATCGCGTTCGTCTGATTTAAGCCTGATGCCGATCATTTCAACCTTTTGCTCTGACTTCTTCAGTTTTGGTCTTCCCATTTTCATATTGTTAAACAAAAAGTATTGACAAGATTGTGCTTTTTGTTTAACATTAAGTCAACATTTAAAAACGAGTATGGCAAACGAATTAAAATCCGAAACAAAGGCGCAAGTCGTCAGCTTGCTCTGTGAAGGCAATTCCATCCGCAGCATTGAGCGTGTCACTGCCGTCCACCGTGACACCATAATGCGCCTTGGTGTCCGTATCGGCACAGCTTGCGCCAAAATACAAGATGAGAAAATGCGCGGCCTAAACTGCCAGCAGATCGAGGTTGACGAAATTTGGGGATTTATTGGCGCGAAACGTAAAAACGCAGACCGCGCTGGCGCGTATGGCGATGTCTGGACGTTCATTGCTCTGGATGCTGATTCCAAGCTGATTCCCTCTTTCATCGTCGGCAAGCGCGATGCTTACCACACAAAAGCTTTTATTGCCGACTTGGCCGCACGCCTTCAAAAGCGCGTGCAGGTTTCTTCTGACTCTCTGGCAGCGTATGCGGATGCGATGGAAAGGGGCTTTGGCACCGAAGTGGATTACGGCCAGATTTCAAAAACCTTTGCATTCACCAATGTCACCGCTAACGCGCAAATCCGTTACAGCCCTGCCGAAGTGGTCAAAGTTGAAAAGACTGTTGTGTCTGGTATGCCGGATGTGAGCCGCATTTCCACGTCTCACGTTGAAAAGCAGAACCACACATTGCGGATGCATTGCCGCCGATTAACGCGCCTCACGAACGCATTCAGCAAAAAGTTTGAAAACTTTCAGGCTGCGGTTGCCCTTAATTTCGCGTATTACAACTTCGTGAAAACGCACGGCGCTATTCGCATGACTCCGGCACAAGCTGCCGGTGTGGAAAATAGCGCGTGGACGGTTGCCGAACTGGTTGAACGCTGCGGTGAATAAACAGGATTACATTGCACAAGTTCAAGTTGCTGTCTCGGAGTTGCACAACTGCGGGGCAGTTTGGCGTGCTACCGTTCCTGTTCACGAGGTTTTTAGAGGCGAAACCATTTGGCAAGGTGACGTTGAGGTTTTTGATTTGACGGGACATCCAAAAGCCAATCGGGCCTATGCTTGGAGCCACTTGGACGGTGCGAAAGACGAGCGCACTCGGTTTGTTGCCGTTTTAGAGATTCCTCCGGTTGAATCAGCAGAAACTGCCGTGAGAGTTCAAATCGTTAAAGATTTCAAAAAACGCGATGATTTATTCTAGATCGTGCGTTTTCTGTTTCTTGACCTGAATGAATTAAAAATGCCGAGCACAACTGCCAGTATCAAAATTATGGCCCCAATCCAATAGCCATTGACTTTAAGAAATTTTAACGCCGAATCACTGGTGACAATCATTAATATCAGTCCAGCCACACCGCTCAACCAAGTCCACAATCCTAACGACCATTGGAAATGTTGTTCTGATGACCTACTTTCAATAAGTTCATGAATTGTGTTGGTTAAATCATTTCTTAATGATCCAACGTCGTTTTTGACTGAATCAAGCGAATCTCTTATTTTCCCATATTCCTCCGTTACGGTATCAAATTGACCACTGATGATCTTTAGCCTCTCGCCAAGAAGATTCCATGGATATCCTGATTTAATTAGGTTTTCCAATTGTGTCTCCGGGCCTCCATCCATTCGCGAATCTTCCCACTGATTGTCACGCATCCCCTGTGGAGCTCCCTTCCTTTCAGATGGAACATATCCCTTTTTGCCTTGGTACTCGCCCTCATAGGGTTTCAACGGTGTTTCCCCATGACCCAACTTAAAAAAAGTTATACGAAATAATTTTTCGTTAAGGAGAAATCCACGGACATCGTTTGATGTGTTGGTGATTGTCCAATTTAGTGTGCCCCAATAGCCAACATCAACCTGCGTGCTGGGCGCAACAATGCCCTCTCTTGATAAATCTGTGCTGGGAGTGATGAAAGCATGCAGATCATTCTCGGGAAATATTTTCCTAACTGTTTCGCGGCGAAGATCAATGGTTTCAAAAGCGGTTAACGCCACCGAATGACCGGGTTGCACCTTGATCCCCTTTTTATTGCCGGTTAATTCAAATTCCTTGCGGCAATTCAAAAATTCGCCAGTGGAGCCCAATCGCAATACATAACAATTCGGCTTGATGCAGGATTTATCCCCGTCAATAATAATCCCGCCATCAATTAGCTTCTTGATTTCTGCGTCGTTAAGAATTGTGGCCATAGGGTTGTATTGCTGCCTGTGAGAATGGTTGCCGACCATTATGAAATCAATAAATCGGGTGAAAAACATACCGCCAAAGAGCACACACGGTATTCCAGAGGCTTTTGACACGTTGCTAACATTTTTGTCTGAATTTTTGTGAATAACTTGCATTGAAAGGTTGGACAACGGCTGTCCATGCGAGATTTTTCAAATTAGGACACTACCGCAGCCGGTCGGACTCGGGAATTGGTCGACTGAATCTCAATCAATTGCAAGACATTCTGCACTAACATTTTACATCCTGACAACCAATCAAGAAATATTCCATGAATCAAAAAGCCTTGGCCGCAATATCCCGGCGAAACTGGGCGCCCGGGAACTGGATCGTTTCCACCGCGGCATAGGCGGCAGCTTGGGCGGCTTTCAGGTCTTTGCCCAGCGCTGTGACCCCGAGAACTCTCCCGCCACTGGTCACGATCCGGTTTTCTTTCAATGCGGTTCCCGCGTGAAAGACTTTTACTCCCGGTAATTTTGCCGCCACGTCCAGGCCGGTGATCACCTTGCCTTTTTCGTAATTGCCTGGATAGCCACCGCTGGCCATCACCACACAAACACTGGCTAACGGGCTCCATTGCAGCTCCAGTTTATCCAGCGTGCCGTTCACGCTCGCATCCAGAAGTTCGACCAGGTCATTTTCCAGCCGGGTGAGGTAAACCTGCGTTTCTGGATCGCCAAAGCGGGCGTTGAATTCCAGAATTTTCGGCCCCGCTTTCGTGAGCATAACGCCGGGATATAAAATCCCCCGGAAATCAATGCCCTCAGCCACACAACCCTGCATGAATGGGTCGAGAATCTGTTTGGCAGCCTTAACCAGCCCCGCTTCGGTCAGGAATGGAGTGGGCGAGTAGGTTCCCATTCCACCGGTGTTTAGTCCCTGATCACCATCGAGCGCCCGCTTATGGTCCTGCGACGTTGGGAAAATTTTCGCCGTCTTGCCATCACACAGCGCGTGAAGTGACACTTCGATCCCCTCCAGGAATTCCTGGATGACAATATTGGCGCCGGCGGCGCCAAACGCTTTGGCCACCAGGATTTCGTCAATGGCCCGGCCCGCCTCCGCTTCATTGGAGCAAAGCAAGACGCCCTTGCCAAGAGCCAGACCGTCTGCCTTTACCGCACATTTCCCGCACAGGCTGGCCGCAAAGCGTTTGGCGGCGACGGGATCCGAGAACGTTCCGGCGCGGGCGGTAGGAATGCCGTATTTTTCCATAAACCGCTGGGAAAAGACCTTGGAAGACTCGAACTGTGAGGCTTTTTGGTTGGGTCCCCAAATCCGTAGGCCATTTTTCTGAAACAAATCAACGATGCCCAGTGCCAGCGGATTATCCGGCCCAACAACGGTGAGTTCGCAGCGTTTTGCCTGTGCGAACGCCAGGAGTTTTGGCAAATCCTCGGCCGCAAGATTGACGCAGTCCACAGGCAGGGAATTCTGGGAGACGCGCTCAAGAGCGATGCCGGCATTGCCGGGAGCACACCAGATTTGGCTGGGATGGACGGATTGTGCCAGCTTCCAAACCAGGGCGTGTTCGCGTCCACCCGAACCGATTACCAGAATTCTCATGATTGCGAACGGAGCTTATGCCGGTTGCCACCCTGACGCAACGCGAACCAAACCCAAGCCGAAGCCTTCAAGCAACCAGTAGTTTTTCTTAATCAACTAAGACAAAACATTACATACTTTTGCGAAAGGTTGACAGGGACTCGTTAAAGGAACAGATTCAGTTGAGATGGATGTTTTAACACTTTCTCGCATCCAGTTTGGATTAACGATTGGATTTCATTATATCTACCCGCCGTTAAGTATCGGGCTGGGACTGATGCTCGTCATCATGGAGGCGGCGTGGCTCAAGACCGGGGAGCCGGTTTACCACCAGATGGCGCGGTTTTGGACCAAGGTGTTTGCCCTGACCTTTGCCATGGGGGTGGCAACGGGGATCGTCATGGAATTTGAATTCGGCACCAATTGGGCCACTTACTCGCGTTTTGTCGGTGATGTCTTTGGCAGCGCGCTGGCGGCGGAAGGCATTTTTGCCTTCTTCCTCGAATCCGGTTTTCTTGCCGTGCTGCTGTTTGGCTGGGACAAGGTGGGACGAAAGCTGCATTTCTTTGCCACGTGCATGGTTTGTCTCGGAGCGCATTTCAGCGCCGTGTGGATCATTGTCGCCAATTCCTGGATGCAAACGCCGGCCGGTTTCCATCTAGTCGGCCACGGCCTGCATTCACGTGCCGAAGTCACGGATTTTTGGGCGGTCGTATTCAACCCCTCCTTCGGAGACCGATTATTTCACGCGCTGAGTGGCGGCTGGTCGGCGGGAGCGTTCCTCGTTGTCAGCGTCAGCGCGTGGTATCTTCTCCAAAAGCGGTTTTCGGAATTTGCCCGCCGGTCTCTGGGCATGGGTTTGACCGTGGCCATGGCTGCCTCGCTGCTCCAAGCCGTCAGCGGCCATCTGAGCGGACAGAACGTTGCGAAAAATCAGCCCGCCAAACTGGCTGCGTTCGAGGGCCTCTACGAAACCACATCCAACGCTCCCCTAACGCTCATTGGGTGGGTGGATGAAAAGAACGAGCAAACCCATGGCCTCAAGCTCCCCGGGGCGTTGAGCTTTCTTGCTCACAACGATTTTCACGCGCCGGTGACCGGGCTGGATGAATTCAAGCCGGAAGACCGGCCGCCGGTCAGCGCTTCTTTTATGTTTTTTCACGGCATGGTGGCCATCGGTTCGGCGTTGATTCTAATCGCCGGCCTGGGCTGCTATTGCGCCTGGCGCCAGACCTTGTCAAAAAAACGCTGGCTGCTTTGGTTGCTGGTGTTTTCCATCCTGGGACCGGAAATCGCCAATCAACTGGGGTGGTTTGCGGCGGAAGTCGGCCGCCAACCTTGGATCGTCTATGGTCTTTTGCGCACACCTGAGGGTTTGTCCGCGATCATCAGGGCCAACACCGTTCTGGCCTCCCTGGTGTTGTTTACGTTCATTTATTTTCTGCTCTTCGCCGTCTTCATTTACCTGCTGAACGACAAAATCCAGCATGGCCCGCATGACGACGATTTGATTCCCTCCGGCAAGCTCGCGTTGCCCGAACCACTGGAACCCGGAGCTCCCGGCCACGCCCGATGAGGTACCAGACTTCATAAAACCATGACTGATTTGAAAGGTTCCCATGCACATTGACCTGAACACTACTTGGTTCATTTTGGTGGGCGTTTTGTTCACCGGCTATGCGATGCTGGATGGATTTGATCTCGGCATCGGGGCGCTCCATTTGTTCACCAAAAAAGATGAAGAACGGCGCATCCTGCTCAATGCCATCGGCCCGGTTTGGGACGGCAACGAAGTCTGGCTCGTCACCGGCGGCGGCGCGCTGTTTGCCGCTTTCCCCGACGTTTATGCCACGGCGTTTTCCGGCTTTTACCTGGCCCTGGTGCTGTTGCTGGTCGCGCTGATTTTTCGGGCGGTGGCCATCGAATTTCGCAGCAAGCGCCCCGAGGCCTGGTGGCGCCAGATGTGGGACGTGAGTTTTTCCCTGGGCAGCATTCTGTCCGCCCTTTTGATCGGCACGGCGCTCGGCAACCTTGCCTGGGGCGTGCCGATTGACGCGAAGGGGGAATTCGCCGGCTCTTTCATCGGTTTGCTCACCCCCTACCCCTTGCTCATTGGTGTCACGACCGTGGCTTTGTTCATGATGCACGGTGCGATTTACGCGGTGATGAAAACGGAAGGCGAACTGCACGACAAACTCCGGCGCTGGGCCGTGAATTCCATCATTTTTTTTGTCATCTGCGCGGCCACCACCACCATGGCCACCCTGCTCTACGACAACCATATCGCGGAGCGCGTTCACGAAAACCCGTGGCTCTTCAGCATTGTGCTGGCGAACATGCTGGCGATCGCCAATATCCCGCGCGAATTCCATCGCGGCAATGACGGGATGGCGTTTCTCTCTTCCTGCGGAGCGATCATCACGCTCATGGCGCTTTTCGCCATTGATTCCTACCCCAATTTAATTTACAGCCAGCCCATTCCGGCAAACAGCTTGAACATTTACAACTCCGCCTCCTCGCCGGGAACCCTGAAGACAATGCTGGTCATCGCCGGCATCGGCGTGCCGGTGGTGATTGCCTATACGATCTGCATTTACTGGATCTTTCGCGGCAAAGTCAAAATGGACCGGATGAGTTATTGATTAATACCCTGACCGCGGCCGGGCTCGTGCTAAACCACTCGCGTATCGCCTTTGCCTTTGACGACTTCGCCAATGATCCAGGCATCGTGCTTCCGGAACTGGATAAACTTCAGCACCGCGGCCGCTTTTTCCGGCGAAACGATGGCGATCATGCCGATCCCCATGTTAAAAACCTGATACAACTCCTCATCCGGCACCCTGCTCTTTTCGGCAATCATCTTAAAGATCGGCAGCATGTCCCAGGAACCTTTCTTGATCACCACGTCCAGGGATTTCGGCAACACCCGCGGGATGTTGTCCACAAAACCGCCGCCGGTGATATGCGCGAACGACTTGACAGGCCGGTCAGAAGCGCTTTTTACGGGGCGATTGAATTTCCTCAATAAATCTTGCACGAGCGGGCCGTAGCTGACGTGCTCCTTCAACATCTCCGTACCAATCGAGCCCTTTAATCCGGCAACTTTGCTGGAGGGTTTTAATTTCAGCTGTTCAAAGAAAATCTTCCGGGCGAGCGAATAACCGTTGGTATGCAGGCCGCTGGATTTGATGCCGATAACCACGTCGCCCCGCTTCACGGTTTTTTGGCCGTTAAGCATCCGCGACTTTTCCACCACGCCAACGATGGTGCCGCTCACGTCATATTCACCCTTTTGATAAAACCCGGGCATCTGCGCGGTTTCGCCGCCGATCAGCGCGCAATTGTTTTGCGAGCAGGCGCGGGCAAATCCCTTGATGATTTCCGTGAAGACATGGGGTTCGAGCTTGCCCGTGCCGAGATAATCCAGGAAGAACAACGGTTCGGCCCCAAGCACAGCGATGTCGTTCACGCAATGGTTCACCAGGTCCGCGCCGATGGTATCGTGCTTGTCCATGGCGAACGCGATTTTCAGCTTCGTGCCGACTCCGTCCACCGAGGAGACGAGAATGGGTTCGCGGTATTTTTTGAGGTCGAGCGCGAACAGACCGCCGAACCCACCGACCTTGCCGAGCACTTCGCGCCGATGTGTGGACGCGAGTAATTGCGGCAGGGTGGCTTTGACTTTGTTGCCAAGATCAATATCAACGCCGGCGGCGGCGTAGGCTTTTTGTTTCATGCGGCGGAGATTAAATCGCGAAACGGCGGCACGGGCGAGAAAATTTACTGTCAACCTATGACTCCCGTCGCCCGGGCCACCGCAATTCGGGGTCAATCAATAGCAAGCCGCCGACAGTGCGCCCGGAAAAAGCGTGTTACCTTGAGGAGCTTTAAAGAGATGGCGTATTTGACATTTTATGATTTCGGCGCTGTACCCGCTACGCGGTGAGACTTTTTGTATGACCAGAATGTTTTGGCGGATTCTGCTGCTGGCCGCAGCCTTGGCGGTGGCCGCCGTGCTGGTCTGGCAAGGCATTACGGCCCATGGTGCGCCGGATCCCACCGCTGCGCATACCACCCCGGCCGTAGCGATCCTGGATATAGCCGTGCTGGTGTTCCGCGAAGGATTGGAATGCATCCTCGTCCTGTCAGCTATAACCGCGAGCATGGTGGGCGCCAACCGGACGCATCGCCGACCGATCGCCGCAGGGGCTGGTATTGCCTTCGCGGCCACCCTGGTCACCTGGTTCATCGCCACGGGCATCGTAAAGGATTTGTCGCAGGACATTTCGGCGCTCAATTTGCAAGCGGCGACCGGCCTGCTCGCGGTCATCGTGTTGCTGGTGGTAATGAACTGGTTTTTTCACAAGATTTACTGGGGCGGCTGGGTCTCGATGCATAACCGGAGAAAAAAGTCGTTGCTGACGGAAGCCAATGCCACGCAAAACTCGCAGGCGCGTCTGCTCTGGGGCTTGGGGATGGTCGGTTTTGCCTCGCTTTACCGCGAGGGTTTTGAGGTGGTCCTTTTTCTGCAAACCTATTATTTGCAAATGGGTGGCTGGATCGTTCTGGAAGGGGCGGTGCTCGGCCTCCTGCTCTCGGGTGCGGTGGCAGTGCTGACCTTTGTGGCGCACCAGAGATTGCCTTACCGTAAAATGATGATCCTTACCGGCGTGCTGCTTGGCGTCGTCCTGCTGGTGATGGTGGGCGAGCAGGCACAGGAGATGCAGTTGGCCCATTGGATTCCTACCACACCTATTAAAAGCCTGGTGAACGTAATCCCGGCCTGGGCCGGTTTGTGGTTCTCCGTCTTCCCAACCGTTGAAACCCTGGCGGCTCAACTCCTGGCGGCCGCGCTGGTGATCGGTTCCTATTTTGCGCCGCGACTTTTCAAGGCAATCGTCCCTGCAGGCAAAGAGTCAGAATTATCCCCTTGAGGGCTGGCGTTCATTTCACCTGGGAACTGTCCGAATCGCGCGGAAGGGCAATTCGCCCACCCTCGCCCGACTCTCTCCAGCAGCGGCTTGCAAAACCAATTCGGTTCCAGTCTGGCCTGACTCACGCCGGACATATCCCAGGGCGATATTCCCAAAACGGGGCGATTTCACCGCCGTAGTCACATGGCCAACTTCCTTTCCAGCATGCAGGAGGCGATCACCCTTTTGGGGCAGAGTGGCCAAATCGACCGCCAGTTTCAGCCCTAATAATTCGCGGTTCACTCGCCCGATGCTGTGAATACGATTGATCACTTCCTGTCCGATATAGCAGCCCTTGTCATAAACGATTGCGCGGCGCTCGATCCCGCATTCCGGCGGCAAATTCGTCTCATCCATGTCCGCGCCGTAGCGCGGGATACCCGACTCGATGCGTACCGTTTCCCACGCCGTCCAACCCACCACACCGCCGCCAACCCTTTTCGCCGCCACCAACAATTTGTGCGCCACCTCCTCCAGCGAGGCATTCGGCACAAAAAGATCGAACCCGCTGATCCCGCCTGCGTCGGGACCGGCGCCCCACCGGCTGAGGTCGAGCCGCGGATGATTAACCAGATAAATCTCGCCGAGGGTGGCATGGGAGATTTTCACGGAAGCCAGTGTCCTGGCGGGCAAGGCTTCCAAGCCCCCAACTACCAATTCCAGCGCCTGGATCACCGCCGCCGCTTTGGGTCCCTGCACACTGAGCAGCCCGTAATAAGGCGCGGCATCGACCAACTGAACGTCATCAGCCACGATAAACTTTTGGAGGCGCGCGGTAATTTTGCCGGTCAATCCCGGCTCGAAATCCAGAAGCAGCTCGTCCTGAAGGCAAAAGATGTTCAAGTCGCTTTCCATTTTGCCCTTGTTAGTCGTCAAAGCCGCATAGGTGCCTCTTCCCGGCTCGAGTTTCTTGACATCATTGGTGACCTGACCATGCAAATACCGTGCCCGATCGGCTCCGGTCAGGCAAACACGCGAACGGAAACTTAAATCCATCACCCCAGCACTTTCGCGGAGGGCTGCGTACTCCTCGGCCGGATGGCCATAATCGCTAACCACTTGGGCTCCGTTCACTTCGGAATAGTTCGCCCCCAGGGTTTGATGAAATTCGTTCAGGCTCATCTGGTTCATTTGACCCGTAAATTCTGCCGCAGGATTGTGACAACGCAAATGCAAATCCACCGCCCCGTTCCGCCGGCTCTGACTACGGTGTTCAGACGGTGGCCGCCAGCCGACTTTACAAGTTAATACTGGCTGCCGCCGGAATGGAATTGCACTTTCCCCCGCTTCTCCGCAGATTGTCCTGATGAATCTTGATGCCCTCTATTCCGAATTGACGTTGAAAACGAAAGCCAAGCTGGTCATGGTCGTGCTGGACGGCCTTGGCGACCTGGCCACCAAGGAACAGAATTATCTGACACCGCTCGAAGCCGCCGTCACCCCCAATCTGGATCGCATCGCGCGCGACTCCGCACAGGGACGCATGATCCCCGCCGCTCCCGGCATCACCCCCGGCAGCGGCCCGGGCCATCTCGGTTTGTTCGGCTACGACCCGTTGGAGTTCCAAGTCGGCCGCGGGGTCATTGAGGCGCTCGGCCTGGGCGTGGAATTGAAATCCGGCGACGTCTGTGCACGCGCCAATTTTGCCACGCTCGACGACAAGGGCATCGTCACGGACCGCCGCGCCGGACGTATCCCCACCGAGACCTGCGAAAAACTGGTCGCCCTGCTTTCGGCCAAGATCAAAAAGATCGGTGATACGGAAATCATCATCCGTGCCGGCAAGGAACACCGTTTTGTCGTCATCTTCCGCGGTACCGGTCTCGAGGGACCTTTGACCGACGCCGACCCAAATCGCGAAGGTTATCCCGTCCCGATCGTGCATCCGCGCGATAACCAGAACGCCGGCCAGAAAAAGATGGCCGCATTGATCGCCGACTTCTACAAGGCCGCCCTGCCGGTGATCGCCAAGGAAAAGCCGGCGAACGGCTTTCTCATGCGGGGCATCGCGCATCAGCCGCACATTCCGTTATTTGAGGATCGCTACCTGCTCAAACCGGCGTGCCTCGCGGTTTATCCCATGTACAAGGGCCTCGCTCAATTGGTGGGCATGAAGAAAATCGAGGGCCCGCAGACCATCACCGAGCAATTCGAACGCTATTTGAAGGAATACAACAACTACGATTTCTTCTTCATTCATTACAAGTACACCGACAAGGCGGGTGAAGACGGTAATTTTGCCGCCAAGAAAAAAGCGATTGAGGATTTTGACGCCGCGCTGCCGATCCTGCTGCAGAAGAAGCCCGATGTGCTGGTCGTGACCGGCGACCACTCGACGCCCTGCAGCATGAAGGGCCATTCCTGGCATCCGCAGCCCGTGTTGCTTAACTCCTCCGCCAGTGGTTCAGACAAATTGGAACGCTTCACCGAAACCGGGGCGAATAGTGGTTCGCTTGGCGTATTCGATGCCAAATTTCTGATCCGCCTGATGCAGGCCAACGCCAAGATGTTCGATAAATTCGGAGCTTAATATCCTTTCACAACCGTCCGGGGCCTTCTCCACTCAGGTGGAGAAAGCGGCGGCGGCGAAACCGCACCACCTAATCCGGATGAACCTGCCCAACAAACTCACCGTCTCGCGCTTCGGCTTCACGGTCGTCTTTCTTTGGCTGCTCTTCTGGCCTTCTGCGGTTCCTTTCCGCTACACCTTCGCCCTGTTTTTCTTTTGTCTGGCCGGAGTGACCGATTTTCTCGATGGCCGGATTGCGCGCTCCCGGAATCTGATCACCAATTTCGGCATCCTCATGGATCCATTGGCGGACAAAATCATGACTTGTTCGGCATTCATCGCCTTCGTGGAAAGCACGCATCTGCATCCGGATGCACCGGTGAAACTGGCCGCTTGGATGGTGGTGATCATCGTCGCGCGCGAGTTGGCAATAACCGGCCTCCGCCTGCTCGCCGCCTCCAAAAACGTCGTGCTGGCCGCCGAACGCTATGGCAAACACAAAACCATTTCCCAGATCGTGGCCATCATCGCCCTGCTGGTGGTGGATGCCGAGAATGAATGGCCAGCTGCGCTGAAAAATGTCTTTGTCTCCTGGGCGCCCCTCTTCACACTGGCTGCCCTCTGGGTAACGGTCGCATTAACCGTGGTTTCCGGTTGGATTTATCTCTGGCGTAATCGCGCCCTTTACTTGGATGACATGTGAGCTGGCGGGCAGCATCTGCAAGAGTGCAGTCTGCTGGATTATTTCTTCGGCAACGGTAGCGTGTCACCGCCGTTCGCCGGCTGATAAATCGCCGGTTTGATGTTCGAAAGCGGATCACTGCGGTGATGATGCCGCACACTGATAACGACCACCGCCAGGACGATCAGGATGACCACCACACCCACCCCGGCAACACCCATTTTCCAATTCAACTTGGCCAGCACCAGTGTCAAATGATCCAGAATGCTTTTTTCCTGGACCGTTAGGGGCGGAGGTTCGCTGAATTTCTGGGTTCCCTTCAGTTCCGCCTCAAGGGCCGGCAAAACCTGGGTGAGATCCAGCTTGAGGAAATTGGCGTAATTTTTTACGGAACCGCGAATATAAATCGGCGCGGAAAAGACGCTGAAGTCGCCTTCCTCCAGCGCGCGGACGTGGTCGGTGCGGATTTTGGTCGCGTCCGCCACCTGCTGCACCGTCAATTTTTTAGCCTCGCGCCCTGCGCGGAGTTGTTCTGCAACCGTTGGCATTTCGCTATATGTAGCGGATTCGCGGCCCGATTAGCAATCTTCGAAATCAGGGGGATGGCAGGTTTTTGAACGAAGACCACGTCAAAATCACCATTCAGATTGAACCTTTTCTCGCCTCGCGCATTCCACTGGATGAATATGCTGGAAGTGGCCGCTCCCGAACCATTGCCTGTGCCGCAAGCCCGCGCCGGAGATCCGGCCGCTTGGGAAACGCTCTTCCGGCGATATCAAATGCCACTTTATGTTTATGTTTTTGAACTCACGCACGATGAGCAAGCGAGCCTTGACCTCGTGCAGGAATCCTTTATCGCTGCCGTCAAACACGTCGGCAGCCTGCGCGAGGATGGAAAATTCGGCAGCTGGCTCTTCGGCATCGCCCACCAGAAATGCTTGCAACGCTGGCGCAAGCGCGGCGGTTGGGAAATCCTGTTCGACGAAATTCCCGAGTCACCCGGGGAAACCGGGGACGGCCCAGATGAGCTGCTCATCCGCCGTGAACGGGAAACGGAATTTATGAATCTGTTGAACCAGTTGCCGCTGCCGCATCGCTCGGTACTGCTGTTGCATTTCGTCGAGGATTTTTCGATCGAAGAAATAGCGCGCATCACCGAAACGCAACCGGGCACGGTCAAATCAAGATTGCACTACGCCAAGAAATCCCTGCGACAAATATTGGAGGCCAAAAATGAAAACGCCGCGTGATCTTTTGTTCGAACAACACCAGGACGCAAAATCAAAACTCGACGCCATCAGCAGTGAAGTCGTGGCGCGATCCCGAGAGGAACAGCATGATGCCATCCCCAAGCTAAGAATTTCCGGCTTGTCTAATTTTGCCCTGCTACTCTGGCGCGAATTGATTCTCCCCAGCCGGCGGGTCTGGGCTGGACTCGCAGCGGCATGGGTCTTGATCCTGGCCGTCAACTTTGCGCTCCGCGATCCGGCATTGGCTGGTAAGGCAAAAGTGTCTGCGCCGGTAATGATGTCTTTTCAAGAACAACAAAAATTGCTGAATGAACTGCTGGTTGACCGCTCCCTGCCGGATGATGTCGACCGGCCCAAAAGCTTCCTGCCGCGCCCGCGCAGCGAGCGCATTGTCGTCGTCATGACCTGAAAAGCAGGAATCCCGTCCCAAGAATAAAACTATGAACGAAACGCCTGACATTGAGAGTCAGCCGCCCCGTGGATTCTTCCGCCGTTTATTCTCCTGGCGATCGCTGCGGCGGGCACTCATCGGACTGTTTGCCTTGATCACCTTGATCGGACTTCTGGTAACTGAGGAAAATTGGCGCGGCAAACATGACTGGGACACTTACCGGCAGGAACAGGAAGCCAAGGGCGAGAAGTTTGATTGGGCGGCCTTCGCTCCGCCCAGCGCGCCTGACGATCAGAACTTTTTGGCGGCGCCTGCTTTCGCGGATTTGGTTGAAGGCAAAACTCCGTTCAACCCCTATCCGAAGTCGGACAAACAATACGATTATGCCTTGGGCGACTGGCAAAAAGATTCCCCGACGGACTTGAAATCGTGGCAACGGGCTTATCGGCAATTGCGAGTTGATGACAACGGCTTCGCGTTTCCGGCTACACCGCAACCGCAAACATCGGCCGCTGATGTACTATTCGCCCTGAGCAAATTTGATCCGCAGGTTGAGGCATTGCGGCTGGCCAGCCTGCGCCCTTATGCCTACATCCCGATTCCTTACGACCAGGGCATTAATGAGGCTGCCACGACTTTGCTGCCTTATTTGTCGGCCACCAAACGGTGTGCTCAAATTTTGCAGTTGCGAGCCATCGCCGAATTGGCCGATGGTCATAGCTCAAATGCACTGCAGGATGTCGAACTGTTGTTACGAGTGAACGATTCCCTTCGCAACTCTCCCTTGCTCATTTCACAACTCGTACAAATAGCGATTGTTGGTTATGAAATCCAGCCGGTCTGGGAGGGGTTGGCGGAACACCAATGGTCGGATCAGCAACTGGTCGATTTGGATGCGTCCCTGGCCAGGGAGGATTTTCTGGCGGATTACGAATTGGCAATGCGCGGCGAGCGGGCCTGCGCAATTTCTACTTTTGAAATCATGCGACATACCGGCGAAATCGTTGTGTCAAGTGCGGACGGAAATAACACGACGGTTAAAATGACCTGGATGCCGAACGCTTTTTTCTATCAGAACGAGCTGGCTTTCGCCCGGTTGTATCAACGATATCTCTTGCCCTTGGTTAACACCAATTCACGCACTATTTCGCCTGAAACGTGGCGAAAGATTGACGCGCAAGCCCAGGCGGAACGAAATTACCTTTCGCCTTATTCCACCATGGCCAGAATGACCGCTCCGGCGCTCGACGCTGCGGTCAAACGATTCGCCTTCGCCCAATCCAGCATGGATCTGGCCCGTGTCGGCTGCGCCCTCGAACGCTACCGTCTTGCCCATGGCCAATACCCGGTATCGCTCGCCGCCCTTGAGCCGCAATTCATCGCCCAAGTCCCCCATGATATTATCAACGGCCAGCCGCTCCACTACCGGCTGAAACCCGAGGGCCTGTTCATTCTTTATTCCGTTGGCTGGAATGAAACCGACGACGGTGGAGTGGTTGTCATTGATAAAAAACCGGGGAGGGTAAACTGGCAGCAAGGAGATTGGGTCTGGCAGTATCCAGAGAAATAATTTTAGAACTTTTACGGAACGAAACAAAGGGAACGAAGGTTTAATTTTTGGGGTGGGGAGAGACTCCTACCGTCGATCATCGACTCGAGCCTATTCTTAATTGAACTAACGCTACCAGAACGTTGGCTCAGAGGCCGTTCATCAGTTTCAAATAATGGGCTCGATGGAGTCTCTCCCCACCTTGCTAACATCTTCTACCTCGCTGCCGGTTATCGGCTGCCTTGGTGGCAAAAACCCTTCCCGTTCTAATTAAACCGCTTCCTGGCTGCCGCCGTCCGCGCCGCCGCCATCCAGATCAATCAGGATTTCGCGCGGTTCAGCGCCGTTGCTCGGGCCGACAATGCCGCGATTCTCAAGTTCATCCATGATCCGCGCCGCGCGACCGTAACCAAGTCGCAAACGGCGTTGCAGGAGGGACACGCTGGCCTTTTGTTCGCTGCGGATGACTTCAATGCACTGCTGGATGACTTCTTCATCCTCGTCAATACCGCTCTCCACATCCGAGCCGGGGGACGGCTTGGACAACTGTTTGTGGATTTCCAACTCGTAGCTCGGCTTGGCCTGCTTGGCGATGAAGTCCACCACCTGCTCCAGTTCCTGATCCGTGATCAGGGCGCCTTGGGCGCGCTTGAGATTCGCCGAACCTGGCGGCAGATAAAGCATGTCCCCTTTGCCCAATAGCTTGTCCGCGCCCATGGCATCCAAAATCGTCCGGGAATCCACGCGGCTGGCCACTTGGAATGCAATGCGCGCCGGGATGTTCGCCTTAATGACGCCGGTGATAACGTCCACGCTCGGACGCTGCGTGGCCACAATGCAGTGAATACCCGCCGCCCGGGCCATCTGGGTAATGCGCGCGATAGCCATTTCCACATCAGCTGGCGCCACCAGCATCAGGTCCGCCAGTTCGTCGATAATTACGACGATGTATGAAAGTTTTTCCGGAATGACGATGTCTTCCTCGCGCGGTACTACAATCTGTTCGTCCACCTCCACGGCAAACCCGTCCGCACCGGGTTCGACTTTTTCCTTTTTAGAAGCGAGCGGCAGTTCGAGTTCGGCCGGCGGCAAGGGTTTGTCCTTGGGCCGGTCGTTGAAGGATTTGATGTTCCGGACGCCCACCCGGGCAAAAATCTGGTAACGCTTCTCCATTTCGTTCACCACCCAGCGCAGGGCCAGCAACACTTTCTTGGGATCGGTCACGACCGGAACGACCAAGTGCGGTAATGCATTGTATTGCTGCATTTCGACGACCTTGGGATCGATCATCACGAACCGGAGCTGGTCCGGCGAGAAGCGGTACAGCAGCGACGCAATGATGGAATTGATACAAACCGATTTGCCCGAGCCGGTGCTGCCGGCGATCAGCAAGTGCGGCATTTCTGCCAGATCTGCCACAATCGGGTGACCATAAACGTCCTTGCCGAGCGCAATCGGAATTCTGGCCTTGGTATGTCGCCATTCATCCGATTCGAAGAGGTCGCGCATAATGACCTTCGTCTTGATGGTGTTTGGCACTTCCACACCCACCGAGCTTTTGCCCGGAACCGGCACGAGGATATGAATGCGCTCCGCCTTGAGCGAGGCCGCAAGATTGTTGCTCAGGCTCTGGATTTTTTCCAGCTTCACGCCGGGGGCTGGATGCAATTCGTAGCGCGTGATCGTGGGGCCTTTGGTGATGTCGCCCAAGGAGACTTCAATGCCGAATTGCGCCAGTGTCTGTTGCATCAGGCGCGCGTTGGCCATCAATTCTTCCTTGGACTCGGTCGGCTTGGCCGTCATATCCGGGTGCTGCAGGAAATCCATCGGTGGTAATTGATAATTGCCGATGAGCGGCGTGGAGGCGACGGTGATGGGCTTGGGCTTCCTCGGCACCAGCTTGGGTTTGGGTGCCGGAACGGTGCCGTCGGCAATCGTGATGACCGGGTCCACCTTCGGGGCTCCAGGATTTTCCAACGCCGCCTTTTCCGCTTCCTCCGGCTCCGTAACCTTTCCTTCCGGTTCCTTGTCCCCGGACTTTCCGGGCGGCTTTTCATCCGGCTTTTTGCCCAGGATTTCTTCCGTGGTGGCGGCACGGATTTCTTCGGCGGGAACCACCTCTTCGCTGACCGGTTCAAGTTCCGGCGCGGGTGCTGCAGGCTTGGCCGGGGTCGGGTAAGTCGATTTGCGGATCTTAGGTCCATCCGCAGAGGGCACACTCAAATCGCGAACCGTCGGGGGCGGTACCGGCAAACCATCGGCACCCAAACCGGCACCGGTTTTCTGGGTCTTCTCCACTTTGTCGGACCGCTCCACTTCCTGCTCCAGCTTGCGCTTCTGCTTTTCCAGTTCGCGCGCGCGTTTCTCCAGATTGACCTCCTCAGGCATTTTTTCCGATTCCACACCAGGCGTCGATGCGGGGATTTTTTCAAACAGGATCTTGACCCACTCGCTGAGGTGGAAATTGGTGAGGAACAGCAGGCTGATGAGTCCCAGGGTGGCATAAATCACGGCTGCGCCCAGCGGACCGAGGAGGCTGAAGCCGAAATTGCGATCCTGCGTTTGGCCATAAGTCAAATAACCCAGCCAGCCACCAGCGAACGGGGCATAAATATCCCGGGCCATGTCCCTGAGCCAAAGTATGCCGCCCGAAAGATGCAACATACCCGTCAACGAAACCAGCAGGAGGAACATCCACAAAACCGTCCAGCGTAAATGCTCCCGCAAATACGCAAAAAGACTCAGCAAATACGACACCCCGAGAACCGCCAGCAACCATGGCAGGATGTATGCGGCAACTCCCAGCGGGCAAAACGTGGCGTAAGCCAGATAAGCTCCGCCCTCCCCGATCCAGTTCTGAGGATGCCGGTTCGCCGGAATACGAACAAACGGAAGGTCGTTGCGATCAAAGGACAACTGCGAAACGCACAGCAACAACGCAATCGCCAGCAAAATAATGCCAACGACCTCGCTCATGCCTTTATTCGAATCCGCTCCAGACTTTTGCGCCATGACCGGAACGTAACAAGTCAAACAGGTGAGTTCAAAGTTGAAATTGGCATTTGTACCGCGCTTTTGGCTTGCCAACGCCAGGCTGGTCAAACCACGCAGACCGGGTTCCCTTTCTTGCGCTGTCACAAAAAGCCTGAACCCTTCGCTCCGGCACCGTGGTGGAAACCAACCAGACCAGCAAAAGGAAATCAACGGTCGAGCAACCGTCAAAAACCAAAAAAAATCGCTTTTAAATTCTTTAGCTCCTCACTTTGTGTCGAAAGCGCCAGCGAAAAAACGTGCCGTAGTAATCAATTGCGAACTCATGCGGGCCAAGCAGAAATCAACAAAAGCCAGCTTTTAGCGTCGTCAGCTTTCCCCCTTGTTTGGGAGATTGCTGTTTTCCTCATCTGTGATCGCGCTGCGAAGTATTTGCCCGCTGCAAGACGAGCCGCAAACCGACTGAAGCAAAACTCAGGAAGTCGACATTTGACCAAAGCCCATCTCCAGGACCGTCAGGATCGAACAGCCATACCCCCTAAACAGGGTATAGCCGAACTACCCGTCTGGTGCGAAGTTGCAGTCGATAAAAGGAACGGCGATGAAATTCCGGAGATTTAAGGCATCATGCGTGCTGACAAAAGGGTTCACTCTGATTGAACTCCTTGTAGTCATCGCGATTATCGCCATTCTCGCGGCGATGCTGCTCCCGGCACTGGCTGCGGCTAAAAGCCGCGCCAGGAAAATTGCCTGCGTGAACAACTTGCGCCAAATTGGCCTTGGGATGACCATTTATGCCGGAGACAACAATGATTTGGTCTTTCGGGTCAACAAAGAGAGCATCCTCTCCATCAGTGTTTCCAATGCTGAACAGACGGCTACCATTGGACTGAACGTCACCCAGACGAACGGCGATTCCATCTGGGCGTGCCCATCATTGGGCGCTGCGGGCACACCTTATTTCGACAACGTCACGACGCCGTCTCAATGGAATATCTCCTATCTTTACATGGGGGGCCTCGCCAATTGGGTGAACCCTCTCTACAATGGCGCCTCCTGCAGCCCGGTGAAGCTGGGCAATGCCAGACCGGGCTGGGTATTGGCCGCTGACGGAGTTGCCCGCTACAGCGGACCGTGGTTTTCCTGGGGCGGGGTTGCCCCGCATCAAAGACCCGGCACCAAGCACGCCGATACCTCCAATGAAGTCATGGCGGACGGCTCAGTCACGTCGTATAAGTGGGAAAAACTGCTCGATCTCCTCGGCCAGCCCACTGGGACGCCCTTTTATTGGTACCAGGAGGATTTGCCGGCCGGCATGACGGGTGTCAGTTTATCCTCTCTGGCACCGACTCCTTAAAACCACGGGTTTTCAAGCGAACCCCTTAACTCAAGACCTCAAGAGACACCCGCCGTTCACCCCCCTAAACAGGGGGCTGGCGCAATCTTTTCCATGGTGTAATTAATTTGTTAGGTTCTGGTGCTGGTTAATCAAGGGTTATGAACAAGTCCAAATTAATATCGATCATTTCACGGCGCGCAGGTTTTACCCTGATTGAATTGCTTGTTGTCATTGCCATTATTGCCATTCTGGCGGCGATGCTGCTGCCGGCACTGGCCGCTGCCAAGTCCCGGGCAAAAACGATTGCCTGTGCGAGCAATGAAAAGCAGATCGCGCTTGGTTATATTCTATACTCTAATGACAACAACGATTACTTGCCCGTGGCGGGTCAACGTGTTGCCGGTGGAGGCGGGGTCGTCCTGCCCACCGAGTGGTACGCTGAGATTAGTCCCTACATCGCCAGCGCCGTGACTAACAATAATACCATCAGCGTTGTTGGCACAGTGGTCACCTGTCCCATGGCAAATCTCGCCTTACTTTATAAAATCGCTTCAACGGCCAACGATACCAACACCAGTGGCATCGGCGGATACGGTCACAATTACCCCTATTTGGGTTACTACAACGGTTATCCAACTTTTGGCCGCGTCAAACTCGGCCAGGTGACCAAACCCTCAGACACGGTCATGAACAATGATACCCTCGATCCCTTGCCAGGAGACGCCTCCCCCATTGAATTTTATGGCTATTCTTACTCTCCCACTACGATCAGCATCCATTTATCAACCCTGCATACTTATACTCGACATGGCAAGGGAGATAACTACGCGTGGGCCGACGGTCACGTTCAACTGATGAATTGGGCTACGGCTGAGGCCGGTTTGAACGGTTATGTGGATTGGTATTGGATGATATCCAAGTAGCAAAATATTACTGTCCTGTCACCGGCCATGGCGCACAAAAAATCGCATGATTTGAAAAGGCATGCGAGCCAGGCCACCTGAACAAACCAACAAACGAATGAGCGAGATTAATCAAAAACCACCGTTTCTGCACACAGGACAAATCAAATGCCTGTCGGCGTTGACCTTCGCTCTCTGGTTCAGCCTGCCCATCGCATCCACCCAGGCCAGCATCATTCAATGGCAGGGCCATACTTGGACCCTAAAGTCGGATCAAGCCTCAGGTCCCGGCCCGAACAACTGGAACCCAAAAAACATCTTTGTTGATACCAAAGGATGTTTACACCTTCAGATCACCTCCGACCCGGCCTCCCCAAATGGCTTTGACTGCGCGGAACTGGTCACCACCTACAAGCTCGGATTTGGCACCTACCAGTGGCAGATTCAAACCCGGGTTGATGAATTTGATCCCTGGGTGGTCCTGGGTTTGTTTCCCTATGGTCCTCCCGACCTGGGACCTGATGGCAGCAACGAAATAGACATCGAATACAGTCGCTGGGGACGTTCCACCGGCACGGCTGGTGGATTCACCATTTATCCGAACGTGGGAACCGTCATGACCACTCACCAGTTTGCTTTTCACTTGGAGAGCACTGAAACCACCTCTCGCTTCACTTGGGACTCCAAAGGTATTCATTTCTGGCTGATGGCGGACCTCCAGCCAGTTGAGAAAACTCAAAATGTTCTGGCCACTTGGGATTACACTCCCACCAATTACCTTGATGCAATTCCTCAGAACGCCATGCCCCTGCATATTAATCTCTGGTTGGATCGAGGACACGCCCCGGCCAATGGCCAGCCCGTGGAAGTCATCATCCGCAGTTTTACCAAGATATAAATTGGGCCGCCAAGTGATTGGTTTTGATGGCAAATCTCCCAAGGATCAACCACGCGGATGGTTGGATCGGATCGAAGGATTTTGAATAATCCAGCTCTTCTGCAGCGACCATTCGCCCCTCGGCCAAACATCCGAAAAGTCCCCGGTTTATTATCTGGCTCCGGCGGGAACGGTTTTCCGTTGGCGATAAAGGTCCGGTTTAACGCTTTCCGCCATGTTTGCCACGTTTAAGTCACCGCCAAGGAAGTCATTGATTATTTCGGCGGATGCGAGGGGATGCGCAATCACCTGACTGTGTTTCATATACAAGACTTGGAAATTTGGCCGTTGTGCCAGCCACTCGCGCACGCCAACCAGTTGTTTCTCGAAGATGCCCGCCACCACCGCGTCGTTTGCCGCCGCCGGAGTGCGGCCTTGGTTTTTGAGCATGGCGCGTTGGGAGGCAATGACCTCCTCCAGATTGCGTTCCATGAAAATGATCCGATAGTCTCGCCCAGCAGGCAGATGTTGCAAAAATAAATGAATCACTTTGACCGCTTGTCCCGCAGCCGCTTCTACCCAGGACAAATCATTCCGGCCGTGCTTGAGCCGTTCATATTCGAAATATCCGCGCGGATTGCTCTCGTCCGCGGCGCGCAGGCCGTCCGTCAACAATTGCATACCCCCCGCCTGCAGCATCTGCATCATCAGGCTGGTGCCGGATCGCGGCAGGCCCGATACGATCGTAATGTGGGAATCAATCATCACTCACTGGGCTTTCACTTCCCGTCCGGTTTTACCGCTAAGATAGCGTTGATTTGATATCCGCTTGATAGACGCGTCGACTTGAATTAAGCGCCTTCACGTGCGCGGCGGCTTTCTGCGGATTAATTGGACCATAAAGCTCTGCCAACCGGCGATGCAGCAGCGCGGGATGATAACCCATCCCGAGCGCCGTCTCGTAGGCCAGGATCGCTTCGCTGGTTTTCCCCAGGCAATCAAGCCCGGTCCCAAGGTGAAAATGAGCCTCCGGAAAATAATGGATCAGCCCCACGGCTTGCAACGCGCGCTCCACCGCGCTTTGCGGTTCATTGTTTTGCAAATGCAGGCGGGCCAAACCATCCAGCGCCCCCGGATTCTCCGGTTCGATCTCGAGGGATTTCTGGAATGCCTCCGCTGCTTCCGCCCATCGCTGCAAACCAAGAAAGGCCCAACCGAGCTGGTTGAACATCGCCGCGTCGCGGGGTTTGGATCGAACGGCCGTTTGCAAATGGTTTAGGGCCACTTCCGATCGATTCTCACCCAGCGCCAGCTGCGCAAAAAGCAACTGCACTTGCCCCTGCGCCCGGGTCGCGGGCGAAGTTGCCTCCAGCATCACCCGGGCTTCCGCCGATTTACCGAGGCGAATCAGGCAATTGGCCAGCGTGAGCACCGCCCATTCATAGTCACCGTTTTCCGCCAGCAGTTCCTTGAGCAAGGGGATCGCTTCCGCCTCCAGCGGCGTGCCCAACAGCGCCCGAACGAGATTGAATTTATTAATACTGATCGTATCGCGCACCGTTTTTCCGGCGTCCTCGCTGGGCGCGGCAATGTAGCCCAAATCCACAAGTTGCTGAATGGCTTGGGCGGCTTCAGCCGGATCCTGCCTCGAGTGTTCTTTGTGGAGGCCTGCCCGGTCATTCCCGATCGCCTCCCAGCTAAAAATTCGCTCCGCTTTCCTGGGCTCCGCGAACGCTTCCAGCCAGGGTCGGCCATCCATGTCCATCCCGACCGGCAGTCCCAACAGCGAAAGGATCGTTGGCGTCACATCCAGTATGGACGCACCATAAAGCCGGTCGTTCGCCCGCAGCCCGGGTCCCTTGACACAAACCACTCCAAATGGACGGTGACAACCCTCCGGGTCCTTCTTTGCCTGTTCCGGTGCCGGGCGGCGGCGCCCGCATTCATAACCATGATCACTGATTAAGATGACCGTCGTCTCTGCGTCGACATACTGCAATAACGCGTGCAGCATCATGTCGTGGAAGCGATAACAACCGCGCATGACGTCCTGGTACAACTCAAAGTCACGCTCATTTAAACCCTCCATCCGTGGCGGATGGTAGGCCATGAATTCGTGACCAAACTGGTCAATCGCGTCATAATAAACCCCCATCACATCCCACGGCTCACTTTGGATCAGGGCGGTGGCCAAATTCTGCACGGTCGCCGCTTTGGCCAGCCGGCGTGCCAGCTTGAGCGGACGGTCGTCCGCCTTCAAATCTATCTCGGCCAGCCGCGGTATAAATGGCAGCAGATCCTCCGGCGTCAGGCTTTCCGTCGTTACCCGCAACGCCGCCATCGCGCTGGTCAATCCAGGCGGATGCACGGTCTGCTCCCAATCGGGCCTGGGAGAGTCCAATGTTCCAGGCATTGGCGGGTTGAGAAACTGGTCCGCAATCATGACTCCGTTGATCGGCTCGGCCGGATTGCTCGCAAACCAGCCTACAAAATTTGCTTTGAGATCGTTTTGGCTGAGAATGTTCCAAATGGCTTTGCAATTGCGGGAAGTGCTGCGGACCGGCCCGATCCCCACGGCCTCCGTCAGCGGCTCCGTGAAACCGCAAATTCCGTGCTTGTTGGCACGTTTGCCCGTGGCGATGGACGTCCACAACATCGGGGATAATACCGGCTGCAGCGTGGCGAGGTTTCCCCGGAGACCGCCTTGAATTAGCTGAGCCAGCGCGGGCATCTGCCCCGTCTGCAACAGCGGATCGATCATCTCCCAATCCGCTGCATCCCAGCCGATCAAAAGGATTTTTTTGCGCGCGGCCTGCGTCATATGTAAAACATCAAACCGTTTATAACCACGAATTCAAAAGCCGGTGTCGGGTTCAGTAAAAATTGAGTCATCGCCTGGGTTTTTGGAGCCGGCTCGTCAGAACTTTGAAGGTAGCACGTGAACTCAATTAAGTTCCGGATTTAAGCTGCTTGAGGAATTTAACCCGCTCGTTGCGACGGGCCTGACGCGCCGCCATCCCAGAAACACCTGCCGCGAGTAATGACAGCGAGGATGGCTCCGCCTGGCATACAACCCCAATCGTTATGCCCGGGTTCGTTGTCTGGGCAAATATAACCTGCTGCAAGCCGGCCGCCCTCCGGACATTTTCAACCCCACTGCTCTGACTGCCAAGGTTTTTGCCCATTCTTCAACTCCTCAGGACCCGCTGCTTTCCACAAGTCGATAGAACTTGGATCCGCCGCCGGTCGTGGTGGTGACGGCCTGATAGGATGCTTGGTCAATGCCGCCAGCGGGGTTGGCCGCGGTAATGAGGTTGATCGTGGCCGCCGGATCGGGCGTCCATACGGCCGATGCACCAAGGGTCGGACTGGATTGGAGCGTAAAAGTACCCGCCTGAGAGTTGTCATTCGAGGTGAAGTTGATCGTTACCGCCCCGCCTGCCCCAAGTTGAATACTCGAGACAATCACCGAGGTCGGCACGGAGATACCTGCGTTGGCCGTTGCGTTGTAATAGACGTCTTTGATCACCACCGAGTCAATTTGCGGAATACCGTTGGTTTTTGAGGTGTTGACCTGGACATCCATGTAGCCAAAATGCGTCTGGCCATCCACGCTGCCAGTAAACTCAAACGCCAGCGACCCACTCGTGATATACTTGCTGTCCAAATAAGCGTAAAAACCGCCGGGAGGGCCATAGGGATTGGGCGCGCCGAAATAGCAGAGGGCCAAACGGGGCTCATACCATGGCGCACTCGCCGTGGCGGCATTTATCGCGGTGCCACCCAGAAAACAAACCGCGTAGGCATTATTGGTGTGACCTCCTGCGTCGGGCGGGCTGAATGTCGGGGTGAGAATCGCTCCCGCAGCCGCATTCGCCAGAATGGTCGTGTTCGTGCCAAAACCAACGGTGCCAAAACCATAAATATCAACGGCTTGACTGGGGAATTGCACGGTCGGATGAGTCGTGATGGGGGCTCCGGTGATCGCCAGGTTAAAATTGGTTTTACCCCCATCAATGCTGAAGTAATGGTATGCGCCATAGGGCCCGATGCCAACGCCCGGAATGATAGTATGAGGGTAAGGGGCAAAGGCCGCCGACTCAATCACTTGGGCGCCCACATTCTGGCCGGCAAAAAACGCTCCCAACCCGGCGGCGGTCGTGTAGGCGAGGAGGCGGTCCTGTGAATCATTGGATAATTGCTGGTTTTTCATGAAAATATTAATAGTTGAGTGGTATTCTGCTTGTCTTGCTGTTTTATTTATATAGAGCCCTTAATTCTCTATTGGTTCAAGATAACATTGAGCCTCAGATTGCGCCATAGCCTATTTAGGGGGGTATGATTCGGCGGAAACCGGATTACTTTTCCCAGTTATGGAGATGTTTAAGCTGTCTCTTCACCATTGGCTGATTGCCCTGCTCGGGGTTGCCTTTGGCCTCTCAGTTGCAACCTCCCGCATCGCTGCTCAAACCGTAGTGATCACCAACTTGCCCGCGTACGGTGCCAAGGGTTATCTCAGCGGATATGTGACCAATGCCGATGTCACCACCAACTGCCTCGTCGTGTTTATCTATGTCGCCGGCGATTGGTACTCCAAGCCGGGGTGTGCCGATCAACTGGTTCCCATTCAGCCCGACGGCTCCTGGACCGCGAACATCTCCCCAAACGCCAACGATGTAACTGCCACTGAAATCGCCGTGTTTCTCGTCCCCACCAACTACAATCTGCCCTGTTTGGACGGTGTGCCCGGTTTGACGAATACCCCAACGGTGGAGGCCACCGCCTATGCCGTGCGCGGCAATCCCGGTGCGCGGCAATTGAGTTTTTCCGGCTACGGCTGGTGGGTCAGGACGAGCAGCGGCAACCTCAGCGGCCCCGGCCCGAATTATTTTTCCGACAGCACCAACAATGCGTGGGTGGATGCCCAAGGCTGTGTGCACCTGCAGATCACCCACACCAACAATACCTGGCAGTGCGTCGAAATAATCACCGACCGCAGCTTTGGCTATGGCCAATATCGCTTCACCGTCAGTGCGCCGGTTGACAGCCTCGATCCAAGTGCCGTGCTGGGAATGTTCACCTGGAGTTATGATACTGCTTATAATGACCGGGAGATTGATATGGAACTGTCCCGCTGGAATTATGCTTTTGGCACTACCGATGTTGAAGACTTTGCCATTTCCCCCTACAATACCGGACAGGTATTAAGATTTTCCCTGCCTCCCGACCTAACCAACTCCACCCACAGCCTTATCTGGCAATCGACCAATGTGGCTTTCCAAACTTTAAACGGCAACTTTGCTTCCACGCCAGCCGATCCCAAACTCCTCCAGACCTGGAACTGCGCGGTGGGAATTCCCCCAGCGGGCGGCGAGCAAATCCATATTAATTTGTGGCTCAATCAAGGCAATGCCCCCGTTAATGGCCAGCCGGTGGAGGTCATCCTCTCGCAGTTCGAATTTGTTCCCTTGGGCCCGCCGCTTCCAGCACAAGTGACCGGGTTGACATCATTGTTGGCGGGCGAGATTCAACTTGCCGTGCAGGGCCAAACTGATTGGCATTATGACATCCTCTCCTCGACCGACCTTTTGAATTG
>Ga0302320_10001448_pt1 | contig 57276 bp, 54 predicted proteins | sample Bog_T0_3_FD_202130 | JGI IMG/M metagenome (GOLD analysis project Ga0302320, IMG submission 202130) | Peat permafrost microbial communities from Stordalen Mire near Abisko, Sweden - Bog_T0_3 | ecosystem: Environmental > Terrestrial > Soil > Wetlands > Peat | place: Sweden: Abisko, Stordalen Mire... | reverse complement strand
CATTGCCAACAGCCTTCCATCCGCCCCTCATGCCACTTCTTTTCTTTCCAGAACAGGGGCCGTCGCCTGCGCCAGTTCCTCAAATAGCGAGCGGTAGTGAATCATGGCCGTTCTGAGCTCTTCCGTGGTGGCCTGGTCCGCGCCCACTCGGAGCGCAATCGCGTGGGCCGAGCAGTAGTTCTCCACCACGCGGGGATGGTCGACGGAGATGTCGGCGGCGCGCTGATCGAAATCCGACACAGGATAGCCGCGAGTCTTCATCAACGAGGACACGAGGTCGTCCGCCTCTGCGACCGCGCCCTTGGGGGAATCGACAAAGCGAGATTGTACCGCGTCCCATCGCTTGGAAAAGCGCTCGTATTCCGTGGGATCGAGATCGCGAAGGCTAAGCAGTTCAACCCGCTTTTCGCGATCCACTAATTTTGCCTCTGCTTTTCGTTCTGAGCCATGGGTTAGAACGGCGCGCTCATACTCAGGGCCGAATTTCTGGCGCAGTCCCGCAGTCGTGGCCTTGCGCTTCCGCAAGATCAGCCAGCCCAGCAAAGCGATGATTAGAAGTAAAACGACAACCACAGCAATTACGATGGCTGTCGGATCGGCAAGATTCAGATTCATCCCACTCTCCCATCACACGGATATAACAGTGACAGAGCCAGCCAGATGAGTCTGAGCCAGATTGCTCATTCCGGGAAATAGTCAGCCTGGACTACGGAGAGTTGTCGCGAGCAGTAAAGTACACGGCTGCGGACATACGTTAAGTCTCGACGACGCTAACGCTTGGCCTTGAGCACAATATCGCGCAGAATGTAATCATGCTCGGACTCAACGCCGAGTCGCTCAAAAAGACGCCAGTACCACGAAGGGTGCAGGTAGGAAAGAACGGTCGTTCTGCGTGTCAGGCGTGCACCGGACCCGTCCGGTTCGAGACGGTAATCAGCACTCTCAAACGCGAGCCAGTGGCGGCCGGGCATGTGCGTCCGGTCGATAGACAGTCCGAGGTAATAGGGCGGATTCCACGCAATGACGGTTTCCTCGATGTAACCAACGTTGAAATAGCAAGTCCGTCTCGCTCCAACTCCTTTCTCGTCGATTGAGCAACGCTCGGGAATCGGCAAACCGACGTACATCAGGAGCGGCTTGCTGGCTTGCACGCTGTCGATTGCAAGTACTTGGGCCCAAACCCGTTCGGGCGAATCGTCGACCTGCACCGCGGTTTCAATCAACTCAGTGCGCGGACGCCGGAGCATGGGGCGTTCTATGTGTTCGCCCGCAAGGACCAGAGTGGGGGCTATGAGAAGTAGAATGCCGGTCGTGGTGGTTTGGTTCTTAGCGCGGTTGACGAATAGCCTGCGCATCAAGAGTCCCATTCCGATGCCAATTGCCAACCCTGCAGCGATAATTGGAAACGCAAGAATGGCGCAGAGTACACCCTCTTTGCCAAGGGCGATGAGCAAAACCAGAGAACAGGCGACGGATAGCAGGGCAGCCGCAGATGTGATGTCAGGCCGACGAGAAACCATAGCCACGGAGAAGCCTGCAGCCACCGGGGCTAAAAGGAACAACGTTGCGCCCATGCTTGGGAACTGTCGCGAAGTAAGAAAGAAGAACGCCAGCAGGCCGACTGCGGTGCCTGAAACCGCCCCGACCGCTGTGGCTGTTAGCGAAGCCTTCCAGTTCATCAAAGGAATCACCCTCTGAGGTTCAACGATATCAGACTGGCACTTGGCCTGAGATTCGCGGGCATAACATCGCAATTGGCCAAATTGTTGAATCGGTGTTGGCGACCTTTCGACAAATCAACGCTGGAGTAGAAACAGTCTTCGGATAACGCCGCTTTTTGTCTGTCCGGGGCAAGACTCACATTAACGCGAACTTGTAAGTCTTCAGCACGGACTTGAATAGGAGTCCGTTCGCAGGGTCGGTGAATGAGCCCATTGACGAAACTACGAATGTAGCAAGCGAGCGGCTGTATATCGCGTAGGCGATCCGTTCGGGAGCGTGGCGCGAGCGGTAGCGGATTCCGTCGGGCTTAGTCGGATGCTTCTTCAGGGCTGCTGACCACTGTTGCGCGATTTTGTACGAACCCGTGAACAGGCGACCATCCGCGCCGATACTTGTGAGACCGCCCGCCTCTACCAGATCGACAAAACGAAGATCTTCCGTGAGTTCCACGCGTGCGATTCGTCGGGCGTCAAGATAAGCGCCAGTGAGCACAGGCACGCCCGTAGTCGCGCCGCAGGATTCCAAGAGGCAGCATTCCGGATCGGCCCCGGCGTATAGCACTCCGAATGACCCTGGGGACGGGCATTTCGGGTCGTCGAAACGGTTTGTGCCTGTCTTGCCGAAGAAAATTGGGTCGTTGGTGCTTTGGTGATGACGATATAAAACCTCGCCCTTATGAAGAATGAAGATAACCGGATCCTGACCGTCCAACTGCTTATGCGGCGGCGGATGGTCTCCAGGAGGGTCGGTCATTTATCACAGAGCGCCTTGCTCGCCGTATCCACTTGCCACGCTTTTGACTTCTTGGACAAGGCCGTCCTGTAAGGCTTTTATTGGAGTTATTCCATCCAGTCTTTCGTGAGCGCTCGTGAAGAAATTGAGCTGCATCCAGGGATCAAGAGCCTTCAATTCTCCGAGCACATCTTCGAATCCTTTAAGCGTCTTCCCTTCGTCGAACTGAAAACTCGGATACCCATATCCGCGTTTTCCCTGCGTCAGAGCGAGGAGTTGATTGGACGCGCGCCGTTTGTCGACCGCCTGACGCGTAATCCCCAAAACCTCGGCAACTTGTTGCGAGGTGAGAGCGCCGCCCGAGACTTCCAACATGTGCTGGCGAGCGCGGAGGCCCCTCAGTTTCGCGGCAACCAGCGGGTTGTCAGATTCGAGCTCAGCTACCCAAGGTGCCGAGGTCAGGGCCTCCAGCATCACTAAATGGTCGGTCGGAGCGGCTGTAGCCTCGTCAATGCGGTCATTCGTAAGATCGTCTTCGAAACTCCTAACGGCTCGCAGAACACGGGTGTAAAACGCCGGATGATTAGTCGCTGTGAACTGGCGCAATGCCGAAGTCAAGAAGGTTTGTTCAAGATCCGGGTCTTGATCGATGTCCAGACAAAGGTTCTTGCCTTGATAGGCTGTCCTAATCGAGAACTTCTCAAGGTTGAGAGTGAGACGCCGCTGCTTCCCTTGTAAGAAGAGACAGCGATCTTTCACCTCAAGCTTGAGGCCGTTCGACGTGGGCGAAATAAAGATGCGCAGAACTGTCTTTTGGGGCAATCGGGAAAAATTGAACGACAGCTTTTTTCCTTTTTCGTGAGTGCGGCCAAACTTCTCGATTTCGGACTGTACTTCCTCGATCGTGCCTGGATGAGCGGAATGGGTAAGCATTTTGGTTGACAAGTTAATTATACTTACGCTTACGACACTTCGTCAACCAGCGAGTGCCGGGATTATGCGGATGGGAACCCCGCTTCATTTGGGCGCTTCTGCCACCGCACGGGCAGGGACGCCGCCACCTACCGGTTTACTTCAGCGCAGCCTTCTCAATGATGAAGTTTTCCAGCACTAGCGTGTCCATTTCGCTGGTTTTGAAGGTGTGGAAGGCGTTGGCTGGGGTGTTGACGACCGGCTCGCCTTTAAGGTTGAAGGACGTATTCATGACCACGGGCACGCCGGTGGCTTGTCCGAAGCGCTCGATGAGTTTGTAGTAGCGCGGGCTTTGTTCTTTGAAGACGGTTTGCAGGCGGCCGGTTCCGTCCACGTGGGTGATTGCGGGGAGCGTGCTGTGCTGCGCGGGCACGACTGGCACCACATACAGCATGAAGCGCGCGGGATAATGTTTGGTGGCGTGTGGCAGCTCGAAATACTTTTCCGCAGAATCGGCCAGCACCGACGGCGCAAACGGACGATACGGCTCGCGGAATTTGATCTTCGAGTTAACGATGTCCTTCATCTCCGGATTGCGCGGATCGGCCAGAATGCTGCGGCTGCCCAGCGCGCGCGGACCCCACTCGAAGCGCCCTTGCGACCATCCGATAACCTTGGCGTTTGCAATGCGCTCGACCACGCTGTCGATGAGCTGGTCTTCGTTCGAGGCCTGGGTGAACGGAATATTGTTCGAGGTGAGAAAGTCGCTGATCTCGGCGTCGGAGTTGGCGCGGCCCCAATAGCCGTGGTTCATGACGAAGTTGCGGGGATGGCCGAGCAGCGTGTTGTAGGCCCAGAGCGCGGCACCGAGCGCGCCGCCGCCATCTCCGGCTGCGGGCTGCACGTAGAGTTCTTCGAAATCGGTCTCGCGGAGAATGCGCGAGTTGGCCACGCTGTTGAGTCCGACGCCGCCGGCGATGCAGAGCTTCTTCATGCCCGTGGCTTTTTGAACGTTGCGGGCCATGCCAAGTAAAAGTTCTTCGGTGACTTTCTGAATGCTGGCGGCTATGTCAGCGTAGTGCTGGTTCAGCTTGCAGAGTTCGTTGTAGTTCGACGGCGGATCGCCAAAGTATTTCGGAAAGCCGGTGCCGGCGGTAAAGAAATTGAGCTTGGTCGGACGCGGCTCGCCGAACAATGCCTCAAACTTCTTGCTGAAAGTGCGGTCGGCAGAGCGATGGAAGGTGAAGTAATCCATGTTCAGGGAGAACGAGCCATCCTGATTCTGGTTGACGACCTTCCAAACTTTGTCCACGTAACGGGGCACGCCGTAAGGCGCCATGCCCATCACTTTGTATTCGCCTTCATTGACTTCGAAGCCGAGGAACGCAGTGAACGCGCTGTAAAGCAAGCCGATGGAGTGCGGAAATTCGATTTGCTTGAGCAGCTTGATCTGATTGCCCTTGCCGACGCCGTAGGTCGCAGTGACCCACTCGCCGACGCCGTCCACGGTCAGGATGGCGGCTTCTTCAAATGGCGAGCACAGAAATGCGCTGGCCGCGTGCGACAGGTGATGTTCGGAGAAAAGAATTTTGTCTTTGGGAATGTTCAGCTCAGATTGCAGTGTGGTCGCGACCCACATTTTATCCAGCATCCAGGTAATCATGGACTCGCGGAAAACCTTCCACGACTGCGGATACGTCTGCAACGTGGTCATCAGGATACGGTCGAGCTTGCGGAATGGCTTCTCGAAAAATACGACGTGATCGAGGTCTTCGCCCTTTATGCCAGCGGTGTCCAGGCAGAACTGAATCGCCAGCTTGGGATAGCCGTAATCGTGCTTGATGCGCGAAAAGCGTTCTTCTTCGGCGGCGGCGACAACGGCTCCGTCGCGCAGAAGCACGGCGGCGGCGTCATGGTAATAACAGCTAATGCCCAGTATGTACACGATTATTGTTTTCTGGCCCAGTCGAGATCGTAGGCCTCTTCGGGATGGTCGAGCCACGCGGTCGGATTTTTCTTAATCCGCAGGGGATCCGCAAAAAGGCGCGCGGCCAGCCCGAAGGGCAGCACCAGCACGCCGTAAAAGATCGTAAGAATCACGCGGGCCTGGAAGGTCCCAATCTTCTTGCCGATCTTCTTCCAGCCTTCCCAGCCGCGTTTGATGATTGACCACATGATTTTCGCCGCTTCCTGAAACAGTGTTCTAGAACAGGGTGTAGATGAACGGTGCGACTGCGGGGCTCTGCGCGAGGATGATGAGCGCGCCCAGCACAAACAGCACAATAATCATGGGGATCATCCACCAGCGCTTGTTGCTGGCGAAGAAGCCAAACAGCTCTCCGGCAACGCCTAAGTTTCGTCCTGTATTGCGAAGCCACTTCATGATCGTTTCCTCACCAGTAAAAGTTAGAAATCAGGGCAAACTAGTCATTTTGCCCGGCCAGAGCTGTAGCGAGAGCTTAAAGTCTTTCGGCAATGCCGGATGCACTTGGCGTAGCCAGTGGCAACCTACTCTGGGTTGGAGCACGTACGCTTCCAGTGCCGTTCGAGGGAGACAGGCGTTCACCGGGGCTGCTGGGCGATTGCCTGACGCTTCTACTTAGGTAATCATAACGGGTTTTGTTTGCCATTGGCGAGGGGAAAAAAGGCTCTAGTGGGAATGGCCGGCTTCTCGGCAGAATCCGGAGTGCAAAGTTTTGCAACATCTTAACACTTCATTGTTGCCTTACCGCCCGATAATGCCAAACGAGAGCGCCGCACACTGGTGCGCGTCATAGCCCAGCGCCGCGTCGCACCAATTTTCGTAGAATGCCTCCCCCGTCTGGGAATAGAAGTACATCTGGTGCAGTGGCTGAAACCCTCCCCGCACGTTATTGGTTCCATGTGTAGTGTTGGAGGCAAAATACTGCACCGTGTCGCAGGTTTGATCGTTGCGATTGGTGCATTGCGGGGAAACGTTGAACCAGTAGGTTCCAGCGGTAAGGATGATCGGCGGGGTCACTGCGACGGCCACCGTGTTTTCAGGATAGCCAAAAGCCACACGGCCGGTCGGAGTGATCTTTGCGCTGCCCGACCCCTGGCTGATCAATGTCCCGCCGTTGTTTTCGCTAACGCCGCTGCGGATTTCCCAAGTGGCCGTGATGGGATCGAAGTCGTCAGAACTGGCAAGCACATTGAAAAGCAATCCTTGCACCTTGACTTGATCTCCTTCCAGGATGGTCATGGCTGCGAGAGTTTCTGAATCGGGCAACAAGATCGTGTTTTGATCGATGAAGCCGTCCGCGTTGGGGTCGTTTGGGTCGATGTCGCCGCCGTAAAACAAACAAGGCTTGCAGATGGCCGGCGGCGCAGGGTCGGGGCTGAATGTATTCTGCGCAGAGGCTGGTACGCACACTGCCGCAAAAGCCAATAACAAACAGATCTTCATCTTTGACTTTGCCTCGTATCAGACTACGTTCTCAATGCCCCAGAATGCCAAACGAGAGCGCCGCGCACTGGTGAGAATTCTGGCCCAACGCTTCGTCGCACCAGTTAGCGTAGGTATAGCCAAAGTACGCAGAGTTGAGATAAATCTCATGCAATGGCTGCAACTTCGCGCGAATACCGTTCGTGCCCTGCGTGGTATTCTCAGCATAAAAATCCTGCCCGTCGCAGTTTGAGTCGCCGCTGTTGGTGCATTGCGGAGTCACATTGAACCAATATGTTCCCGCGGTGAGCGTCTGGGGTTTCGACAGCATAACCGTATCCTGCGATTGAAAGATTGCCAGTCCACATGTCTTCCCTACTTCCTGAACCTGCATCGCATTCGACCCGGCTGCGACCTGCATACCGCCGTTGCCCTCACTCACGTCTTTCCTGATTTCCCAACTACCCGTGTGCGGATCAAAAAAATCTCCGGCATCCGCGATTGTGTTGAAGAATAGTCCCGTCACCACAATCTGCTTGCCCGCCGGAATCGTTACCGCGCCCAGAGTTTCGGTTTCAGGAACCAAGACAGTGTTCTCATCCGCAAACCCTTGAGAATTTGGGTCATTGCAGTTAGTGTCGCCGCCATAAAATATGCATCCGCTGCAGGTGAAAGGCGCTTTGCCTTCAGAATTCACATCGCGCAATGTCCCCGTCGACCTACTTTCAAATGATCCATGCTCAAAAAGTACTGGCTTCGGACTCGAATTCTCCTGCGCTGCGGCCAACGTCATCAGCCCCAGCACGAAAGCAACAGATACAATCAATCGGCGCATCATTCATCCTCCACAAAAACAGGATCAGATTACTCCCCGCTGCTCATGATTTCAAGGCCAACAAACGCCGTCCGACGGGCTTTCCGCAAGCCGTGTCTCCGGCCATTTGTGCTAGCATTTTCTTAGCCTCCGTTACCATTCGCCAAACTAGAGGAACCTGACAGCCATGACCAAGTGTTCGCTTCTGTGCGTCCTGCTGGCCGCAGTTGCTTCGGCGCAAAACGCCCCTACGGCTGCGCCGACTGCGGCCGTCGCTCCTACTGATCCGGTCATTACAATCAACGGAGTTTGCGAGCATCCTGCTGGCCAGAAGCCGACTGCCGACTGCAAGACCGTCATCACCCGCGCACAATTTGAGGCCATGGTGCAGGCGATACAGCCTAGTCTGCCTGCGGATGCGCGCCGAGAATTCGCGCAGAAATACGTCGAGGCGCTCGTTGCCGATCAGAAGGCTCGCGAACTAGGCATCGACCACGGCGAAAAGTATGACGAACGCATGAGGATCGCGCGCATGCAGGCCTTATCGCAGGAACTCAACGCCGTGATTTACAAACAAAACTCGCAAGTCTCCGATCAGCAGATCGCGGACTACTACAGGCAGAATCCGGATCGCTTCACCGAAGCCGAGCTCACGCGGCTGCTGATACCTGGAATTCAGCAATTGCCGACGCCCCCTCAAAAACTCAGCGAGGCGGACGAAAAGAAACGAGAGCAGGATTCCGAAGAACTCATGAAAGCCGAAGCCGAGAAGCTGCGCGCCCGCGCCGCTGCGGGAGAGGACTTCGATAAGCTCGAGGCCGAAGCGCTCCTGTTTGCCGGCATCACCGAGAATCCTCCGCCCACGAAAGAAGGCAAGTTGCGCGGGGAGAATCTGCCCGCGGTGCAGCAATCGGTGATGGAGCTCAAGACGGGCGCGGTTTCCGAGCTCCTTCCTGACACGCGGGGCTACGCGGTTTACAAAGTTGGGGAGAAGAGGCAACTCACGCTCGAGGAAGTGCGCGAAGACATTCGCAAATATCTGGTCGACAAGCAGCGTCAAGAAGCGATGGACGCCATTCTCAAGAGCGCCACACCTCATCTCGATCCGGTCTACTTCGGCAGATAAATCAGATGCGGTTGGCTAGTTCTCCTCCGGTGGCATCACCCCCGCTGGATTCGCTGCTGCGCCTTGCGGCGCTGGCGGCCGCGGCGGTCCGAAATAACTGTCGTTGAAGTTCGCGGCGGCCGCTTCCTGCTCTAACGCCGCCTTATCTTTTGCGTAAGCTTCATCGGCGAACTTCTTCCGAATTTCTTTTCGCGCGTAACCCCCGTAACCTTCGAGCGTCAGGACCTCCCGTTTCGTCGCTTTGAAGACGTAGTAGCCGTTGTCATCCGTGATCAACTTCGTCATTTGTCCCGGTTGCAGGTCCAGCATTGGCATCATGGCCTGATCCAGCATCATCTTGCGCTGCCGCGGCACCGTGATGTCCCCCTCGGTCGCCGTACCGTTGTTCGCCCCGGTAAACTGATAGGCTTCGATCTGAAGCGGTAGAAAATCTTCACCGGCAACAGCACGGGCGTAAAGTCTTTCCGCCTCAGCTTTTAATTGCTTCTGCCAGGCGCGGTCGCGCTGCAATTTTTCCGCAGGGGTCAGTTTTTTATTGGGATCGTCCTCCGGCTCGTACCAGGGCACGAACAGCCGCTGCACATCGACCTGCACAAATTCGTCGGGATGATCGCGGTAATAATCGTCGACTTGTTTGTCGGTGATCTTTGCCGACTCCTGCCGTTTCAGTTCTTCATCCAACGCGGAATGGTCGACCGTGAGTCGAAGCACTTCCAAGCGGTCGGCAAAATCGGGGTCCTTGTCCAATCCCATTTTTAGCGCCTCATGGGACTTCACCAGCAGTTGCACATAGGTATTGGCCAACGACCTTCGAATGGCTTGCGGCGCATTGGGCTTCAGCGCTTCAAGGACTTTCTCAAACTGTGCCCGTGTAATGACCGTCTTGCACTCGGGCTGCATATTTTTTCCGACTGATGGATGTTCGCAGAATCCGTCGATGGTAATGATCGGGGCATCGGCAGGGATTTTACGAATCGCCAATTCGGCCGCGGAGGGCGTGATCGCTGCCTGGCCAGGAGCGGTTTGTGAAGGAGGGGACGAATTGCCGAGCGTACTTTGTCCCCACGCGGCGGATGCTAGCAGCAAAACGAATACAGAACGAAACATGGATGGAACGTCTCCGGAAAAGTTCAAAAACTTAGCCTAGCATAGCGACTGTGTTGTAGGCGCGGGGCGGCGCCCGCGAGACAGCAAAAGGGCCCGACTTGGAGACAGCCACCCTCGGATGTCCCGCGAATGCGACAGTTCAAAACCAGCGAACGAGTCGATCAACCATCCTTTCGATGCGTGCGTCGGCGCTCGCCCGTGGCGCGCCAAGGCTTCAAATGGTTAACCGAGATGCTGCTTGGATTGCAGTATTCTGATTGCGTCGGAAAATCGTCCGATCGAAGAGAATCCATGACTCGCAACGCCAACCGAAACTGCTTATCCGCTTTCTTAGGGGCGGCGTTAATCCTGATGCTGCCCGCGATAGTCTTTGCGCCGTTGAGTTTCGCGCAAGCCCAAACGTTCAAAGTTCCTTACAATTTTACTGGGACGGCGGACGGCGGAAACCCTGTCGCAGGTCTGGTGCGGGACAGTGAAGGCGACGTATACGGCACCACTGTCCTGGGGGTAACGCTAGCTGCGCCATCCCTATGGGCTGCGGCGTCGTCTTCAAGCTTGATCCCACGGGATACGAAACGGCACTGTATAACTTCACCGGCGGAAGCGACGGCGGGTATCCGCAAGCGGGGCTGATTCTCGACGCGGCAGGAAATCTGTACGGTACAACGGCCTATGGCGGCGATCTGAACTGCGAGGCGCCGTACGGATGCGGAGTTGTCTTCATGTGGGACAAGAAGGAGACGAAGGAAATCGTCCTGCATGCGTTCAGCGGGGCGCCCGACGGTCTATATCCCCTGGGGGGCCTGATCCGCGACGACGAGGGCAATCTCTACGGGACAACTTCGGGCGGCGGCTCGGCCAACGTCGGGGTCATCTTCAGGCTCGATTCCAGCGGCAACGAGACCATCCTCCACAGCTTTGCTGGAGCCCCTTCCGACGGCGCGTTCCCGACCCTTACTAGTTTGCTGGGCAGCGGCGGCGCTCTCTACGGCGTCACCCAGGAAGGGGGCACATCCAACGCCGGGGTGGTTTACAAGCTGAGCAAGGCGGGGACGGGCGCAAGGCTTACGGTGCTGCACAGCTTCGCCCTCGGCTACGCAGACGGCCAATATCCCTGGGGTACGCCAATCATGGATAAAGGAGGGAGCCTCTACGGCACGGCCTACATGGGCGGCTCGGCGGCCAATGGAATCGTCTGGAGAGTGAGCCCGTCCGGCAAAGAAACCGTGTTGCACAATTTCTACGGCTACCCGGCAGACGGAGCGCAGCCTAATGCGGGCGTAATCACGGATGGCAAGGGAAACCTCTACGGCACCACTGCCGAGGGGGGCACCAACGGCGAGGGAACCGTCTACGAGCTAAACAGCGAAGGCTCGGTCACGTTGTTGCACAGCTTTCTTTCGTCTAGCGACGGAGGATATCCCAAGGACGGCCTGATTTTCGACCCTGCGGGGAATCTCTACGGTACGACATACGAAGGCGGCAGCTACGACTACGGTACGGTATTCGAGCTCACCCCTTAGGCTGGGCGAGCGAACTTGTTCCCCGGAAAACTAAAGAGCGATTCCTTATGCTTTCAAACTCCCATGCACCACCATGGGCAGCACGCTCGAATGCTCCCCGGCTTTCTTCTTCTGCGACTTCTTCCCCTTCGCGCCCGCGGCGGGCTTGGCGTTCATAATGTCGGCGAGGGTCGTGCTCTCCAGGATCTTGGCGGCAGAATCGCGCACGTCGAGAAAGACTTGATAGAGGGCGCGATGTTCGGCGTCGCGATCGATCAGTGTGCGCAGCTGCTCCGCATCGCCAAAAGGCGCAAGCGGGCCATCAATGAGCCGGATAATTTCTGAGAGGCGAATTTCCGACGGCGCACGGCGTAGCTGATAGCCGCCTTTCGCTCCGCGAACGCTCTCCACCATGCGAGCGTTCTTTAGTTCGAGCAGAATCAGTTCCAGAAACTTTTCCGGCAGTCCTTCTTCGTAGGCAATGTCGCGGATGCGGATCGCGCCCTGATTGTAGCGGCGCGCCAGCATCATCATGGACTGCAATCCGTAGAGACCCTTTTGCGAGATCTTCATAGTGTCCTCATCTTGCCACAAATCCGATGATGTTGATAGAGTTTCCACGGGAGATTACTAGTGCAATCGAATCTCCGCCTGAAAACAGGCGCTCGCTCCTAAGTGCTTTTTCCGGTCGAGTTTAGGAATTGGTCAACGCGAGAGCCAGGGCGAATGTGCAGAAGTTTGCGACATGATGCCGCGCGGGGTACAGAAACTTAGTTAATAGCGAGAATCAGTACCGTGATGTTGTCCGGGCCGCCACGCTCCCTGGCTAGAGCGACCAGTTTTTGCGTAGCGAATTGCGGCGACTGCCCGCTGACTGCGACTTGCATCTCGACCTCGGAGACCGGTCCCCAAAGCCCATCGCTGCACAACAGTAACGCATCCCCGGATTGAATGCCGATCGGTACCAGCGGCACCTGCGGGATCAAGTCTGCGCCAGCCCCAAGAGCCGCAGTTAATATATTTCGCTGGGGATGAGTTTCCGCTTCCTCAGCATCGATCAAGCCATTTTCCACCAAGCGGCTGACGTAAGAATCATCACGCGTAAGACGGGAAATCTCGGAGCCGCGAATCAAATAGAGGCGGCTGTCTCCGACATGGGCAAAATGAAGTTGGTAGCCACGAGCGGCATCGCCGAGGAGCGCGAGCGCAGTACAAGTCGTGCCCATTCCGTGCAACCGGACTTCTATGCGCTGCTTCTCGCGGATGTGCTCGTGCGCCTTGATGATGCCTTCCGCCAGCGGAGTCTGGCGATCCGCGCCATCCGCAGCGGCATACGTTCGCTCGACCACCTCAACCGCAAGACGGCTGGCTTCTTCGCCGCCCTGGTAGCCGCCCATGCCGTCGGCAACCACGGCCAGGCGTCCTTTACGGGCGAAGTCGGCGTCGCGTTGCGGCTCCCAATAACCCCAAGAGTCCTCGTTATTTTCGCGCTGGCAGCCGAGATCGCTCAGCGCCGCCAGCGACACGCCTGGGCGAACGTGAAATGGCTCGGCGGAGTTTCCGCCGGTAACCTCGCCCGTCACTTCATCCTTCTGCGCCAGCGTAATGCCTCCCACCATGCAAAATCCCTGAGTTTTTTGCGCCTAGAAACTCTATCACGAGAATGACATTTGTCACCGCCCTGGGATGATCTTCTCCACTACACGGATTTCCGCCGAAGCGCGATTCTCTATCTGTGGCTGGCAGCTGAAAGGGTTCCAAAGGAGCGATTATGGCGAGTGCAATCTTGAATCGAGTCGATGGCAACACGCGGAACGTAACCGAGATCAGGCCACAGTCCCATGTTGTCGCGGGTCTGAAGGCGGTCACGAAAACTTACGACAAGGTGCAGGCTCTGCGCGGCGTGGATCTGGAAATTCGCGCCGGAGAGCTCGTTGCCCTGCTGGGGCCAAACGGAGCCGGCAAAACGACCGCCGTGAAACTTTTCCTCGGCCTGGCGCGGCCCACGACGGGCCAGGTGAATGTGTTCGGCGGAAATCCCGTCGATGCCGAGACCCGTGTCCGCACGGGCGCCATGTTGCAAGTGGGCAAAGTTCCCGAGACTCTGAAAGTGCGCGAGCACATCGATCTGTTCTCTTCTTACTATCCGAATCCGCTGTCCGCAGCCGAGACGCTCGCCATCGCTGGCATTACGGATATCAAGGATCGCGCCTTCGGCGAACTCTCTGGCGGGCAGAAACAAAAAGTATTGTTTGCGCTGGCCCTGTGCGGAGATCCCGACATCATTTTTCTCGACGAACCGACCGTCGGCATGGATGTCGAAGCGCGCCGCGGACTCTGGGAGCAAATCCGCAAGCTGATCGCGCGCGGAAAAACGGTGCTCTTGACCACGCATTATCTGGAAGAGGCCGACGCGCTAGCCGATCGCGTGGTCGTCATCAATCAAGGACAAATCATCGCCGAAGGTTCGCCCGCCGAGATCAAGGCGCAAACCGCAGGCAAGAAGATTCGCTGCGTCACCCGGCTCAGTGTCGAAGAAGTGCAGGCGATGGCCGGAGTTCTCAGCGTAATGCAAGATCGTGACGCCATCGAGATTCGCGCCGCCATCGCCGAGCCGGTGGTGCGCGAGTTGCTAGGCCGGGATGCGACCCTTTCAGAAATCGAAATCAGCAGCGCCGGCCTCGAAGAAGCTTTCCTGGCCCTGACCAGCAAGAAGTAAGACGACTACTTTCGAGGAGAACAATTATGGCGACAGCGACAGCAACCGCAACTCTCACACGTCCTTCGGCGCTCGGCTCTGCGCGACGTACCGGAACGATTCTTATCAAAGAAGCGAAGTACGAATTCCTCAAGAACTTGCGCCTACCGATGTATTCCTTCGCGACCATCGGCTTCCCGGTGATGTTTTACATCCTGTTCGGCATTGTCATGGGCCATCAGGAGATGCCGGGCATGAGCCTGGCGACTTATTTGATCGCCAGCTACGGGACGTTCGGTGTGATGGGTGCGTCACTCTACGGCACCGGCTCCGGTCTGGCCAGCGAGCGCGGCATGGGGTGGCTGCAAGTGAAACGCGCCAGCCCGATGCCCCCATCTGCCTACTTCGCCGGCAAGATCGTCATGAGCATGATCTTCAGCGCAGTCGTCGTCTTCATTTTGCTCGCGCTGGGGATGACTCTCGGCGGCGTGCGCATGGGCGCGGTGAGCCTGATCGAACTGATCGCGGTGTTGATAGGCGGCTCGTTGCCCTTCTGCGCACTGGGACTTGCTATCGCATATTTCGTTGGACCCAACTCTGTCTCAGCGACCATCAACCTTATCTACCTCCCAATGGCATTCTGCTCGGGCCTCTGGATTCCCTACATGTTCCTGCCCAAGCCGATTCAGCAATTCGCTCATCTGCTGCCCTCGTATCACTTGTCCCAACTTGCCCTGGGCGTAATCGGGCACGACCGTGGCGAGGCCATGACTTCGCACTTGTTTGCTCTGATGGCCTTCACCCTGATTTGCCTGGTCCTGGCGCGAATTGGTTATCAGCGCGATGAAAGCAAGCTCTACGGCTAACGTACAGATTCACTTCGAAAGGATGAAACGCCATGTCAACTTGTCTGGAAAATTGGCTGGTCGCTTTAGTGGTCTTCGGTACGGTGTATGAAGCGGGACGAGCGGAGCACTGGTGCGGTTGGATCGCTGTCAGCCTTGCCGTCTGGCTGGCCCTGGACGTAATCCAACAGCCGCAAACTAACGGCTGACTCCGGCCCAGGAAAGAGTTAGCCTAGAGCTTATGAGACTGCTGCCAAAAGACATCGACAACGGATGGGCGCCATATGTATGGCTGTGCTACCTCGTCTTCTTTTGGCTCGACCCCATCCTCAGCCATGCGGGGTGGCGAGTGTTCACGGCGACCGCTTTAGCGACCGCTGCGTTCCTCGTGATGTACTTCACCTTTTACTGGATCATCTGTGAATGGCAGGCCCTCCTGCTCTTGGGCGGGATGTTGGCCATCGGAGTGGGTTTCGCTCCCTTCAACGGCGGCGCCTGCACGTTTTTCATCTTCGCCGCTTGCATGTTGCCGTTCGTAATCGAGAAGGAGACTCATGTTCTTCGCTATCTCGCTCTGGTCCTCGCCGTAGCCGTCGTTGAGTGGCGCGTGGTCCATCTCTCCGGTTGGTTTCTTTTCTATTCGTGCGGTCTCGCATCGGTCGCTTGCTTCAGCAACATGTACTTCGCGCAAAAGAACCGCGCGATGAAGAAATTGAGCCAGGCGCAGGCCGAAGTCGAACATCTCGCAAAGGTCGCCGAGCGCGAGCGCATCGCCCGCGATCTGCACGACGTGCTGGGACACACCCTGTCCATCATTATTTTGAAGTCTGAACTGGCAGGGAAGTTGATTGACCGCGATCCCGCGCGAGCCAAGGCCGAGATGGCGGACGTCGAGCAAACTTCGCGTGCGGCATTGGCCGATGTACGCAGCACGATTCGCGGCTACCGCGCTCATAGCCTGGAAGCGGAGATCAAGCAGGCGAAGTCAGTGCTCGAAACCGCGGGAGTGAACGTGCAGGCGGAATCCGCGCAGCTACCGCTGTCGCCAGCGCAGGAAAGTGTTGTCGCCCTTATGCTGCGCGAGGCAGTCACCAATGTTGTTCGTCACGCCGATGCGCGCAATTGCCAATTGCGGCTGGCGCGGCTCGACGGAACTTGCCTGCTTGAGATTGCAGATGATGGGCGTGGCGGAACGCAGATCGAAGGCAACGGCTTGCGTGGGATGAGAGAACGAGTGGAAGCTTTAGGTGGGACGTTGCGCCGATCAACCGCGTCGGGCACAAGGCTAAGTATTGAATTTCCGGTGGCCGAATTGCAAACCGGGGGCGCGTCCTGAACTCTATCTTGCGAGAATCGCCGAGCCGGGGACAGCAGCCTAAGGACGCACGCAAGGCGATCCGCGTGGTTATCGCGGAAGATCAAGGCATGGTGCTCGGAGCCTTGGCCGCGCTGCTCGAAATCGAAGGCGACATTTCGGTGATCGCGCAGGCGCGCAACGGCAAAGACGCGCTGCAAGCCGTGCTCGCGCACAAGCCTGATTTATTTCTCACCGACATCGAAATGCCGGAGATGACCGGCCTCGACGTAGCCGCGGAATTGAAGCGCAGGCGATTTCCGGTTCGCGTCATTATTCTTACGACATTCGCTCGCGCCGGATATTTACGCCGCGCTCTCGAAGCCGGCGCGTCGGGCTATTTGCTGAAAGACATGCGCGCTGAACAATTGGCAGATGCGGTGCGGCGGGTGCATCAAGGTTTGCGCGTGATCGACCCAGAGCTGGCAACAGAAGCCTGGGCCGAGGCTGATCCTCTCACCGATCGCGAACGCCAAGTCTTACGCCTCGCCGGAGAAGGCTTGCCCAGCAGCGACATCGCTCTCGACCTGGGATTATCTGAAGGCACAGTACGCAATTACTTGTCCGAAGCGATCAGCAAGTTAGGCGCAGGCAATCGCATCGAAGCCGCACGCATGGCAAGGGCGAAGGGCTGGCTCTGAGCTAACCTTTGTCATTCCGAGCGCAGCGAGGAATCTGCATTTCGCTTGAGTCGCCAGTCACTTATCGTTCCAAGTGAGCTCAGCTAGATAGACCCCACCCTGTCCCCAGCCAGCACGAGACACAAACCATTTCCCATCCGGCGTCTGAATCACTTCCGCCGCGTGAGCTGGAAATTTTCCGACCAGGTTCGCGAAATCCCAATGCAACGGACTCTCGCTTTCATACACCGCAGTCTCGTTGTAACCATGATTGGTGCAAACGAAGAGATAAAACTTTCCGCCACGCGCAACCACGAATGGCGATTCCGTTGGGCCTCCAAACGTGCCTTTTGCCGGATCGCGAAAGACTTCGCGCTTATTTCCCCAATGAATTAGATCGGAACTCGTGACCGCACTCACCGTATGGTGTCCGCCGTGCGGCTTGCTGGTTGCCGTATAGAACAGCACCCACTGATCGCCCCACGGCAACACCATGGGATCGCGCGCATCGTATCCGTCCACGACCATCGGATTCGCCGGATGCCGCGTCCACTGCCAAAGGTCGGGCGAGGTCGCGAGATGGATGTGATACTTTGAGTCGTCTTTTCCGCCCGCGCAGTAATACATCCAATAGAGGCCTGCATGCCTCAATACATAAGGAGCCCAAACCACAGTTTCGCCGAGTCGCTCATCGACTTGCATAACTGGCGATTGCTTAGTCCATGGGCCTTTGAGTTCGGGCGCAGTGGCGTGCGCGAAAAACTTTTCCTGCTGCGGATTGGCTGGCTCCTGATGCGTGATGCCGAACAGATGCCACTGTCCATCTTCCGCACGGATGAATGTGTGATCGTTGATGTACCAGGGACCGCGCTCTCCAATCGACGGATCGTAAATTTTATGGAACTCGCCGACCTGGAAGACAGCATTTGAACTCGCGGCGTTGCCTTGCGAACGAAGTCTCCAAGGCAGCGCAAGCTCCGCTACCGCAGCGACGCCAACAAGGCCCACACCACGCAACACCCGGCGCCGATCGACTCCGTATCGCATCTTCAGAAATACTATCCTGAGTTGCAAATCGTCCCGCGCGCGTTGAGAATTGCGCTATGCCGAAACGCGCTCTCTGGAATCATCGCGCTTACGACTTTCGCCGCAAGGCTCGCCGTTGAAGCTATCGCAAATTTTCACTTATCCCAACCAGCTCACGCTGCTGCGGATGATGTTTCTTCCCTTCATCGTGATCTACATGGTTTCGGGGCGCTATGGCGTGGCGCTCGTGCTGTTCATGATCGCGGGCATGAGCGACGGCCTCGACGGCCTGCTGGCACGCCACTTAAATCAGCAAACCAAGCTGGGGCAATATCTCGATCCCATCGCGGATAAGCTGCTGCTCAGCACCACCTTCATGGTGCTCTCGATTCTGCACAAAATTCCGTGGCGCTATACCGTGGTCGTCTTCAGCCGGGACATTTCGATTCTGTTCGCCAGCGCCGTGCTCTTCGCCATCGCCGGGTTGCGCGACTTCCGTCCCAGCATCTTCGGCAAGGCGAACACGTTTGCCCAGGTCGCGGCGGTGGTCGCGGTGATGGTTTTGCAGTTGTATCCCGTGAGATGGGTCGCGATCGTTCGCATAGGACTGCTCCGCGCCGTCTTCGCCTTCACCATTATTTCAGCGCTGCACTACACGATCCTGGTAGGGAAGCGGCTGCGCGAAGTTTAGGCGCACGCCTTCCCGGTTTGACCCCACCCCTTCGCACTCCCTAGAATGAACATTCTTTTGTCGCCGCGAATTATGCCGCTTCGTCTTTACAACACGCTCTCTGGCAAGGTTGAGGAGTTTCGCTCCATCGAGCCGGGCAAGGTTCGCATGTATGCTTGCGGGCCTACCGTCTACGACTACGGACACATTGGCAACTTCCGCACGTTTGTTGCGGTCGATTTGCTGTACCGGTTTCTGCGCCAGAGCGGCTACACGGTGCAATACGTCATGAACATCACCGACGTGGACGATAAGATCATCCGCAACTCGGCGCTGCATGGCGTGACCGTGCAGCAATACACGGCCAAGTTTGAGAAGGCGTTTCTGGAAGACAGCGCGGCGCTGAATATTCTGCCGCCGCATCTGGTGCGGGCGACCGAGCATATTCAGCAGATGGCGGAGTTCATCGCGGCGCTTGAAAAGAAGGGCCTGGCGTATCGCACTGACGATGGCTCGTATTATTTTCGGATCGCAAAGTTTCCGGCGTATGGCAAATTATCGAAGCGCGATTTCGCCGGCATGGAAGATGGCGCGCGCGTCGACGTTGATGAATATGACAAGGACAACGCCCGCGACTTCGCGCTGTGGAAGGCGCCCAAGCCGGGCGAGGCTTCGTGGGAGACGTGTATCGGGCCGGGGCGTCCGGGGTGGCATATTGAGTGTTCGGTGATGTCGATGAAGGAGTTGGGCGAGACTTTCGATCTTCATGCGGGCGGCGAAGATTTGATTTTTCCGCATCATGAGAACGAAATCGCGCAGTCGGAGTCGCTCACCGGCAAAGACTTCGCGCACTTCTGGTTTCATTCGCGCTTTTTGCTGGTCGAAGGCGAGAAGATGTCGAAGAGCCTGGGGAATTTTTATACGCTGCGCGACCTCGTGCTCAAGGGACACAAGCCGTCGGCGATTCGCTATCTGCTGACTTCGGTGCCGTATCGCAATCAGCTGAATTTCACCATGGACGGATTGCAGCAGGCGACTGCGTCCGTCGAGCGGCTGCGCAATTTTCAGGCGCGGCTGACTTCGGGGAAATTTCCCGAAGGCGCGAACCCAGAGATGGCGCATCTCGCCGCCGACACTGTGCAGCGCATCAAGGCCGGGCTCGACGACGACTTGAACACGGCGCAGGCACAAGGGGCGATCTTCGACATGATTCGCGCCGCCAACTCGGCCATGGACGCGGCGCAACTGAAGCAGTCCGATGTGGCGCCATTGCTGGCCGCGCTGCAAACCTTCGACGAAATTTTCGGCGTGTTAAAAGACGAGGACGCGGCGCGCATGAGCGGCATCCTCGCATGGGCGAAGGCCGAAGGCCGTCAGGATATCGCGCCAAGTTTAATAGAGACCGTCGCCGCGCAAGAGCTGTCGAGTGAAGTCATCGAGCAAAAAATCGCCGCCATGGAACAAGCCCGCAAAGCCCGCGACTTCAAGCAATCCGATGCGCTACGCGCAGAACTGACCGCGGCGGGAATTGTGATTGAGAATACTAAGGATGGCGTGCGCTGGAGAAGGAAGTGAGGGGGCTGGGGATCCGCGCCTCTAAGTGGTCGAGGCTCCTACGGATTTTGCCGGAATGCCGGTAATTCTTTCTTGCTCCCCGGTAATCAACAACCCACGACTTTTCTCGCTGATGCATGTTTAAGCTGGAAACGGATAGCTGGGAGGTGGTCAGCGAACGAAATCGAGAGGCGAAGCACAAATAGATTCACGATAACGACCAGACAAACCGGCGTACCAAAAAGCCAAAACAACCAAGGCAACATGATCGTACACAAGCCGACCAATGGTCCGATCTCGCGTCTTTTGGGCCACTCCGGTGGCACTTCGTACCTCGATTCCACCGTAAACGGGTTTGCCTTTAGACCCGTCAGGCCAATCGTCACTTTTCGTTTCAGTCTGCCGCAGTCGCGCCGGAAGGTTAGGAAGAACAGTAACGGCAGGATAAGCGCGAATAACAACGGCAGGAGCCACCACGGCAGAAAAAGCCAAGGCAGTATGAGCAGACACAAGCCGAGCAAGGGTCCGAACTCACGTTGTATCGGTTTTGGCATGACCGTTGCCCTCGCGCAGCTCTTCTTTTCTGATAGCATACACCGCTAACCGAAACCGCGTGCTCGGTAGGAGCGCGTCTATTTCAAGTTGCACTTTGGCTTGAAGTAGACCGAGTTAGCGTTCTGAGTTCCCCGCCAGCGAATGCTCCCTGAAGAACGTCCACATTTGCTCGGTTGCGTCGATGCTGTGGCTATACCGACCAACTAAGAATTCCGCGACTATCCGTTTGCCGCCGGGCCATTGGTGTCCTTCGTTTCTGATTGTGTAGAAGTCCACGTCCGCGTGGTCGGCGCAGTTGGTGTATTGCAGGCGCGTGACATCCGCGGTGACTGTGGATTCGATCGGATTCGCCACACAACTATTGCGCTGCGCCCACGTCGCCATGAAGGCCGGGATGTTGGGGAATCCGTCGCCTCCTAGCCTCGTATGTCCGCCGTTGTAAGGGCAGATTGGATCGGCTGCACCATGAAAGGCAATTACCGGCACCGGTCGATGGTCCGCGCACCAGTTCCATCCGGGGTCGAGGCCAGCCGAAACCAGTCCGACCCCCGCAATGCGATCGGACAGCGTGCACGAGAGCACGAACGCCATGCCTCCGCCATTCGACATGCCGTCGGCGTAGATGCGCGACTTGTCGATGTTGTAGGACGCCTCCAGCTTGTCGATCAACTGCGAAATAAAAATGACGTCGGGCATGCGCGACGGTGTTTCGCTGCCCTTCATCTCCCACGACGCGCCCCCCCACCCGGTTCCCGCGGGATAGACCACGATGAATCCATTCTCGTCCGCCACGCGATTCCAGTGGCTGATGGCCATGGCAGCGCTTGGCCACGACATCGAAGTATGCAGGGTGACGACTAGCGGCGCAGGCTTTGCAGGATCGAGATTCTTCGGCACGTACAGAAGATACTCACGCTTCGCGCCCGAGGAGATAATCGTGCCGTTGGTAGCGCTGGTCCAGTTGGGAAAGTAAAAAACAGAATAGAAAAATGCGAAGAGGAGCACGAGGGCGATGATCGGCAGGCCAACGATAACTAGCGCTGTGCGAAGAAGGATCTTCTTAATATTCATGGCGAGAGCCTGCTAAGAGCTTACATCGCGCTGCGTTAATGATTTACTAAGGGGACTACGAGGATCGCCGCCAAAAAGTTTCACGTGCCGCAAATTGGACGACCGTCGATTTAGGCCGCCCTTTGGGTTAAGTGGGGTGTTAATCGGAACAATCAAGTTGCGGATAGACGACTTGAAGATGGATGCGCTTGCCGTTCGTGTCAAGCACGGTGACTTTGCCGGGATACGAATCGAGTTTCACCAATTCTAAGTTGTCGCTCGAGCAGTCGTCGCACTGTATCAGCAGCTCCTCGTTAGTGCGCCACGACATGATCGTAGGAACATTGCAACTCCACGTAAGCAATGCCCGATCTTGCTCAAGTTCATACTTGATGTCTTTCCCGCAAGCGTAAGGCTTCCACGAAAGCGGGCGACCGTTGGGGATGATTCGGAGAGCAACCACAGGAATCAAGCATGACCCTTCCGCCGTACCCTCCGCCGCTGCCGAATTTGTACGGTAGAGGTAGGCCCGCGGAACCACTGCCTGGAAACCGTGATCCGGAGAGATTAGCTCTTGCCCGCCGACCTCTTCCCAAGAGGGTCTCGCGTAATCCGACTGCTTCCAGCTGTATGACTGGTACATGGCGCTCACAAGAATGTACGCGCCGTAGAGCGCACAGCCACACATTGCCAGCAACAGGGCCTGCTGACGGTCGTATGGGGCTTCCTCGAAACAGCCGTCAAAAAGATGTAGCGATCCAAGAAGTACAGGCGGTGATTCCGCTGCTAGTTCAGGCTGGCTGCGGCATTGGCGATGAGCATTGAGGTAGGTGATCGCCTCAAGCGCGGCATTCGACATTTCGCTCTCAAACGCCTCCATTCGGCGAAGCAGGTAGTTGCGGCACCACACCGCGGGGACGGCCACAAGCAGCCCCATGGCTGTCGACACCAGGGCCTCGGCAAGGTACCACGCTTGCATACTCAAGACCGCGGATTTCGCCATGTCCACCCCTCGGAAGGCGTTCAGGATGCCGAAGACCGTTCCCAGAAGGCCGATGAAGGTGGCCGATGACGCAATCGTGGAGAGCGTTGCGAGCCCTTGCCTCAACCCGGCCGCAATCATTTTGTGACTGCGCTGAAGAGCGCGTCCGGCGGCATCAATGGCTTGTTCGTCGGTGAACTGCGGCACGGAAGTAAAGGCAGTAAAACCGGCAGCGACCAGGGTGGCCAAGTGGCTGCGTTTGTGTCCCGCGGCAAGCGCAATTACTTCACTGAGTTTGCCGTCGCTTACTGCAACGGCGGACTCACGAACGAAAATGCGGGATTGCCGTCGCGCGGCACCGTGGCAGTAGAAGCGATCGATAATGATGACCACGGCATTCAGAAGCAAGAGAGCAAGTAAGGCGACGGTCGCGTGTCCGAACCGGTCCATCGAGAGCCAGAGATACCCGAAGGTCCAGCCACAATCGCTTCCTTGCCACGGAGAGCAGTCATCAACGAAAGGGGTCATGAGACTCCCGGTTACTGGTGTTAATAGACACCATGTTGAATCCGGGAGTTCCCGACGTGGGGCTTCGCAGCCAAATACTGCGACTACTAGATCGCATTCGTGTGAAGGTCGTCGGCTGTGCTCTGACGCGCCACTGACGACTTTTTGAGCGAAATATCGCCAGACATGACACCGTCGAGATGCCCGCCGTGTTAATCTGAGCGCCGTCCGATTTCTGCAGAACGGTCTCCCCGTTACTGACCTTATAGGAAGCGAGCCATGAACTTCACCCGCATCGCCCTCGCGGCCTTGGGCGGATTTGTTGTCTACTTCATCGTCGGAGGATTGTCGTTCGTGCTGGCGCCTTCGATGAAGGATGAGTTCCTCAAATATCCTGCCGTGTACCGCGATCAGCAGGGACAAATGAGCCACATGCCGGGCGGAATGGCGGCCATGCTGATAGCTATCTTAGCGCTGGCGAGGATTTACGCGATGCTCTATAAAGGCGCATTGACCATCGCCGAAGGGGCTCAGCTAGGGGCAGTTTTCGGGGCGCTAATCGGAGTCTTCGCCATCGGCTCGTTCGTCGTCCATAACTACGTGAATCTCAACATCGGATTGAGAGTTACGGTGCAGCAGGCGATCGCTTATTTTGTGGAGTGGGTGATCGTCGGCGTCGTGATCGGCATTATTTATCGTCCTGTGATTTCGCGATAGGTTTACGTCAGTCTCCCATTCAAGTCATCCCGAGCGTAGCCGTTCTTCAGACGGAGGGAGGGATCTTGTGCGCAGAGCCACGATGGTTGCGCGAAGAGCCGCGTTATTCTGCGGCTCATTCGCACTTCCTGCTAACTCTTACTTGATGCTGCACCCCGAGAATCCCGCGCGAAAGGCCTCGGCGTGAGCCGGAGCGCACACCTGCTGGTTCCACTGTTTTTTCAACTCTGCAGAATTTGCCAGCACAACTTTTTTCTGCACCGACGCTGTCACTGGTTGGACGCGCGCTTGCGACACTGACACTCTACTCTGCGGCTGAACTTGCGTCTGCGGCATGAGGGCAGCAAAGCTTTCTACTGTTGTGAGAATCAGATTCACTCCCGCGCTGACTCGCGCCAGCAAAGTGGGATCGCCAATGTGCGCGGCTTGCAGCACCGCGGGAAGATTCTGATTGATGCTCGTAATGGCGTCGTTAATTTTCTGTAGCGTGGTCGCATTCGGATTGGTTTTGTAGTCGTTGTAGAGCGATTGCAACAGGTTGAGATCTTTGCTGGCTTCGTTGGAAATCGCCTGAATGCCAGCGGTTTCGGCCGGAGTAATCGGCGAACCGGAATCCATGGTGGTGACGAGGGTTCCGATGTTGAGCGCCATCTGGGTGAGTACGGGGAGATCGGCGAGAGCGACGCTGATCCATTGCGAACTGCACGCAGTGGTGGCAAGGACAAGGCCCAGAATCGCAGCCAGGAAGGGTTTGCAGCCAAAGTGAAATTTCATTTGTTCTCCTTGAAGTATGGTGGGGAATGGTGGGGCAAAATCTTTGGAGGAGCGAATCGGGTGCCCCATCCTTATCCCCGCGTCCGCTGCGGGGGTAGGGTGGGGTACTTGAGGAAATTATTTTCGGCGCGGAGTAGCGCGCTAAGAAGGGAACTCGGTGTTACGATCCGGCTTTCACGCCAGATTTTTCAACCGCAACCGCGACCCGCAAGATCACCGCTTCCCCAAAATGCTTGCCCAAAATCTGTACTCCTATCGGCAGCTTCTCTTTGGTTTCGCCGCAGGGAACCGAGATTCCGCAAATGCCCGCCAAATCGGCCGTGACGGTGTAAATGTCTGCGAGATACATAGCCAGCGGATCGTTTGATTTCTCGCCCAACTTGAATGCCGCGGTGGGACTGGTCGGCGTGACAATTGCGTCGACGTTCTTAAATGCCTCGGCGAAATCTTGCGCGATCAGGGTGCGAACCTTTTGGGCTTTCAAATAGTATGCGTCGTAATATCCGGCGCTCAGGACGTAGGTTCCGAGCATGATGCGGCGCTTGACCTCGGCGCCGAAGCCTTCATCGCGGGTGCGGCGGTACATCTGCGAGAGCGTGGTCGCGCCCGCGGCGCGATGCCCATAGCGAACGCCGTCGAAGCGGGCCAGATTGGACGAAGCCTCGGCGGTCGCGATGATGTAGTAAACCGGAATCGCGAATTTCGTATGCGGGAGAGAAATCGGAACGATCTCGCATCCTTGCGCAGCGAGGCGCTGAATCGCGGCTTCGATTGCGCCGCGAACTTCCGCGTCAAGGCCTTCGCCGAAATATTCTTTGGGAACGCCCAGGCGCAACCCGCGCACCGGTTTCGCAAGCTCTGCCACGTAATCTGGAACCGGAATATCCGCTGAAGTTGAATCCATCGGATCGTGTCCCGCGATGACTTTGAGAATCGTGGCTGCGTCCTTCACCGTCTTGGTAAGCGGGCCGATGCGGTCAAGCGACGACGCGAATGCGATCAGCCCGTAACGTGAGACTCGACCGTAAGTAGGCATCAGGCCGACCACGCCGCAAAAAGACGCGGGCTGGCGGATGGAGCCTCCCGTGTCGGAGCCCAGAGTAGCGACGGCCATGTTAGCCGCTACGGCGGCCGCTGAGCCTCCCGAAGATCCGCCGGGGACGCGGCTCAAGTCGCGCGGATTGCGCACCGGCTTCCATGCCGAATTTTCATTCGACGATCCCATGGCAAACTCGTCGCAATTGAGTTTGCCCAGGATGACCGCACCAGCAGCTTCAAGCCGCGCCACGGCAGTGCAGTCATACGGAGGAATGTAGTCGCCAAGAATTTTCGATCCGGCGGTGGTTCGGATGCCACGCGTGACCATCACATCCTTAATCGCAACGGGGACGCCAGCCAGCGGCGACAATTCATCGCCCCGAGCCGCGAGAGCGTCAATTGCGGCGGCCTTTGCCGCAGCGCGTTCTTTGCAAAGAAAAAGATACGCGCCGATTTCCGCATCATCGGCGGCGATTTTGACGTAGTGCGCATCGACCAGCGCCGACGCAGAAGTTTTTCCTTCCGCGAGCGCGGCACGAGCCGAGTCAATGGTGAGCGATTGCAGATTCATTCATTCGTCGCAGCAGAAACTAGCGCCCGATCACTTTAGGCACTATAAAGAAGATGCCGTCATTCGCGGGCGCATTCGCCAGCGCCTCTTCGCGCGGCAACGATGGACGCAGTCCTTCCAGGATATCCTCGCGACTCGCCTGTTCGGATTGCAACACCGCCATCTGCGCCATGGGCGGCGCGTTGGTCGTGTCGATCTCGTTCAGGTTGTCGATATGATCGAGGATCGAATTCATATCCCGAAGCATGGCCGTACGCTCGGACTCGGTGAGTTCGAGGTTGGCCAGATTCGCCACGTGAGTCACGTCCTGGAGGCTAACTTTCACGCTTTGAGGTCTCGCGTCCGCTCGCTACGAATTCGATCCGGTTCACATCTTCGCGGCAGTAGCGATTCAAGATCGCCAGATATTGCGAACTGAAGCGCCGTAATTCTGCGCGCCACGCCAAATCTTGCACTTCAACAGTCAAGATATTCTTATCGAAACTCACCGCGCGCGTGCGCTCGGACACTGCTTGGCCGCACGCGATAGGCCACGCCAAGAGCGGCGATGCGCCCGCTGGGGTCTGCTTCAGACTCGCGCTCAACATCTTCTCCAGAATCGGCCCGAGCGCCTGCATTTCTGGTAAGCGATTCTTTCGCGGAAAAGACGGAGCAATCATGCAATCGAACCTGTATTTTCAGGATAGCAGTTTGACTCAGGTAATTCGGACATCGCCCGCAACTTTATATTTCGTTTCGCAGCAACCGTTTGCGTGAGATCAGCCCACCAATAAGGCTTGACAAGATTTCCTCAGGCGCACATCCGACCCGATTGCGAAAGCGCACCTTCGCAATTATTTCTTGGGCTGTGCAGTCGGCGGAACGATGCCATTCAGCCGCAGGTATATGGCAGCCATACCGTAGTGGTCGGCCCACCCGCTCGCGAGCGCGAACGCTGCCATGGATCGCGGAAGGGTTCGTCCCCCAAACATTTCGATATTCTCACCTAGCTTGGAGTCGTCCATCTTCGCCAGCGCGTCGCTACAAAACTCGAACGAGGCCTTGGTCGCGGCCAGCAATTTGTCCTTCGCATCGGTATCTTTGAGTTCGTCCACTTTCGGTGCGGCCATGTCAGAGACCCAAGAACAGGCACGGTTATTGGAGTCGGCGATGTGGACCACGAGGTGTCCGAAGGTGATCTGCTCGGGCGTCGGCTTGTAAGAGAACTTGTCGGCAGGCATCGCTTCGATCGCGCCGAGAATGTTGCTTTGCGAGCGCGGCAACAACAAGCGCAGCGCGGCAGTCACGGGATTAGGAGTCACGGTCGGCGCGGCGCCTGGTGCGGAAGTCGGTTTCGCGTCTTGCGCGGAAGCCACCGAAATAAGAACGATTGTGCAGAGAAGAGTAAGCAGCGAGAGTTTCATGGTAAGAGTCTCCTGGAGAGCACCGCAAGTATAAATGAAAGGTCTCGAGCCGGGCGTCCGCATGCTTTAAGGATGCACAGGCGTCATCTGCTGATAGCCGCCGTTCAAATACTTATTGGGATCGAAGTTCGGATCATCCGTGTGTACAAATCGGCCGAAACCATCCGTCCAGTGGTAATTGTAGTCATTGTATTGGTCGGTGACTTGGCCGTATTGATCCTGCATGTGTTCGGTGCCGCGCATATTTTGATCGAAGTCATCGGCGCGCTTGTAAAAGTCATCGTTTGAACTTCCGGTGAAAGACGATGCGGCCGCGCTCTGGGCGCGGCTCTGGGCCAAGCTTGCATCCACCTGGCGCCGAAACTGTTCGCTCTGTGCGGTCAGCATCTGGCTCCTCTGCCCGGCGGCCTTAATTCCTGCGTAATTCTGTGCCATGACTCGCTGGTAGTAATCCGACTGCATCTTCTGCACTTCGCCCACACGCTTCTGCCATGCGGGGTTGGGCTCGACCGAAGTGGCGATGAAGCCCAGCAGCGGCCGCGCCGCTTCCAGCTTGCCGGATTTCGCTCCCATGCTATGAACCATCAACAAGCGGCGATGATACTCTGTGATATGAAAGCGCGGGTTCGACGACGGGATGACATCCGTCGTAGTCATGAAGCCATAGAACTCTTCGTCCACGGGAGCGCCGTCGAGTTCGTAATGCACACGCATGCAAATGGCATCGCCCTGCGGCGCGCCCTGCGTGAATACATGAGGAAACGACTTCGGCAGGTTGCTCACAGGACGGTATCCGAGAACCTTGAGATTCTTCACGTTGCTGCGATTGGGCGCGATCACATAACGAACCAGCGCCTCGGGCAGCGTGATGTTGGGATGATGTATGCCGCCGATTGGGTCTTTGCCGATCGGCGCGTGGTCGTGCGCGGGATCGAGCCAGAGAAAAAATTCCGCGGGGAAAAACTCAATCCAGATCGAGCCATCGGGAGCTTCCGCGCGCGCGCCAACATGCACCGGCATGTAAAAATCGTTGTAGTTCCATACCACACGGCCCGTGGCTTTCCAATCCTGCGGAACCGCAATGCGGCTGACGACAAGCCCGCCCTGTTGTTGGTCGGTCAGTTCGTAGGGACGAAACTTGATCGCGGCTCCAGCGGCGCTCTTCGGCGCAGACTTCGCGGATGTGGGCTTGGATGGGCTCTGCCCCAAAGCGCAATGGTTGACACCGAAGACCATCGCCACAACAAGAAAGAAAACAGCACAACGATTCATGGCCCAGATCATACCGTTACTGTCGGAAAATCACCAATGCCATATTCAAAATAGGGATGGTATGCACGCTTTATCAGCGAGGACCTGCTGGCGCACCTCGAAATGCTGACGGATTTTCGCGCCAGGGATCGCCTAAGCTGAGCGGCAGGATTTGCTCGCCCCAAGAGTGATTTCCTAAGCTCGAATTTCCGGCGTGGCCGCCAGCAAACTTTGCGCATAGGAATCGAGCGGCGCTTCGGTGATCTGCTGCGTCGCGCCCAGTTCGACGATCTTGCCGCGATGCATAACCGCGATGCGCGTGGCCAGATAGCGCACCACTGGCATCGAGTGTGAGATGAATAAATAAGTGAGGCCGAAGTCGCGCTGGAGTTGGGCGAGCAGGTTGACGATTTGCGCGCCGACGCTAACGTCAAGCGCGGAGACTGGTTCGTCGCACACAATAAAGCGTGGACGCAGCGCCAGGGCGCGGGCGATGACGATGCGCTGGCGCTGGCCTCCGCTGAACTCGTGCGGGAAGCGCGGGATGGCAGAATCGTCGAGGCCGACGGCTCTTAGCAGTTCGGCGACACGGGCACTGCGCCCGCCCTGTCGCGAAGAACGCGACAAGGACGGGGCACCCGTTTGATTACGAGTTTCTTTATGAATGATCAGAGGCTCGGCGATAATGTCGCCGACTTTCATGCGCGGGTCGAGCGAGCCGTAGGGATCCTGAAAGATGATTTGCATTTCGCGTCGCAGGTCGCGCATTTCGCGCGAGGAGGTGGCGAGCAGGTCGCGCCCGTCGAAGCGGATGCTGCCAGATGTGGGTTTGATCAGGCGAAGGATGAGGCGTCCCAGCGTACTTTTGCCCGAGCCGGATTCACCAACGAGTCCAAGTGTTTCCCCGGCCGTAATCGTAAAAGAAACGTCATCGACCGCACGAACTTCTGCGCTGGTCTTCGCAGGCGCGCCGAACAGCGACGCACTGGGGGGATAAATCTTGGTTAGGCCTCGAATTTCAAGCAGCGCTGCCATTGAGAATTCAGTGTGACGAAACTGCGATCAATGGTACCGCAAGCAACGCGGCTGCCATTCCCACCACTTTCCAGCGCGAAAAATGTTCATGCAAGAACAGCCGCGCCAGCAAAACCGTAATCGCCGGATACAGCGAACTAATCACCACAGCAGAATCCAGCCGTCCACTCTGGCTCGCACGAATAAATAAAACGCTGCCGGAGATATCGAGAAATCCCGCAATCACTCCTAAGCTCACCCCCGACGATGTGAGCCCGCGAAAATGTGGCGCTAGCGCCACAATCGCCGCCGTCAAAACAAATGCCGCCGAACGCGAAGTCCCCGCCAGCCAAAATGGCGATCCACCCGCCAGTCCCGCCTGTTTAATGAACAAGAAATATCCCGCAAAACCAACACCTGACAACATCGCCGCGCCAATGCCTTCCGGTTTCGCGCCGCCCTCCGTGCGCGAGATCAGCCAGATGCCAAACACGGCCAGCACAAAGCCGACCGTAGTGATCGCTCCAGGCAATCCTTCGGTGGTCATTGCAAACGCGACCGGAATCGCCGCGCCCAGCACCGCCGCCACAGGAGCAGTCAGTCCCATTCGTCCCTGTGCCAGCGCGCGATAAAAAATGGCCAACGCACCGCCGCCCGAAGCGCCCGCCGCCAGCGCCCACAAAATACTGACCCCGTGAGGAAATTCAGCTTGACTCGCGAGCGCCAGCACTAACATCAGCAGAGTCCCGCTAAGATGCGTGATGGTCGTCAAGACAAATGCATTGGCGCGCCGCGTGGCATAGCCTCCAATGAAGTCGCTGACGCCCCAACACGCCATCGACCCCAAAGCAAATCCGGCAGCAGCATTAGAATTCGCAATCATCATGATCACAATCATGATGATTGTAAATTCACCCGTGTCTTCCCGAGCGAAGCCGCAGAGAGCGAAAGCGAACCTGTGGCGCAGTCGAAGGATCCCTACCTGAAACACGCCACTCACATCGAACACGCAAACGGCGGCAGCCCGCTCCTCACTCACTGCCCCGGATCGAACTCTTTCTTATGCGCTTCCCAGCGCTGCTGAACCCCAGCCATTATCGATTGGTATTCGACATCGCTCCGCAAGCTGTCGTAGTTCTTATCGCGCGCGAACCAGGGATAATTCAAATCTCCCAACGCAACCGTGCGCTTCAGCCAAACGATAGCCTGCTGCCGATCGCCAAACAAAGCGTAAACTCCGCCCGTCCAGTAAGCCGAGTCGCCATCGATGGTTTGCTCGGGACGCTGCTCGAACACTTTCGGATCGATCTTCTCCCGTTGATGTCTCGACGCGTAAAGAAATGCGGCCATTAATGGCGGCGCATCGTCGCCTGAATCGCGGCCCAGCACGACAGCGCGATCCAGATAAGGTTGCGCTTCATCCAGCTTGCCTTCGTAATAAAGAATGCCACCAAAATACGCCAACGCCTTGAACTGATCCGGCCGGGTCGCGACGAACTGTCGCAATTCCTCTTCCGCTTCAGCTGCCTTTCCGCCATAAAGAAGCATCCGGGCGCGCATCCAATGCGGCTGCGACAGCGTCGGATTCATGTTCATAAGCCGGCTGTAGGCATCGGCGGAAAGTTCATTCAGCCCCGCGTAATAATACGCGTATCCCAGGTTTTGCCACGCGCCCTCGCTGTTCGGCGCCAACTCGACCGCTTTCCTAAGCGTACGAATCGCCTCTGCCTCATGACCCTGCTCCGCATAAAGCCCACCCAGCGCGGTCAACCCCTCAAGCGATTGCGGATTGATGCGCAATGCAGTTTTCGCAGCCGCTTCGCCCCGCGCAAGAGTCTCCGTAGCGCCTACCGAAAAGTTTGCACTTTGCAATACGCAGAACTCCGCCAGCAGTGCATACGCGTCTCCGAAATTCGCGTCCGACTGAATCGCCTTCGCCAACTGGCTCTTCCCGCTCTCCAGACTATCCAGCCGCGAATACGCGAGATACTCGTTCAAATAAAATCGCGCCTGCAAATAATCGTTGTAAGCGTCCACGCTCGTAGTTCCAGGCTGCTGAATCGACTTCTGCTCGGTCGGCGAAATCTCGACCTGCAAGCCCTCCACAACTTTGCTCGCAATCTGATCCTCAAAGCTCAAAATATCTGCGCTATGCAGGTCATAACGCTGCGACCACTTCGCCGTTCCGGTATTGCCATCGATAAGCTGTACCGTCACACGAATCACGTCCGCGGATCGCTGATACGTCCCTTCCAGCACACTTTGCACGCCCAACTCTTTGGCAACGATGGTCGGCTCGGGCGTTTCCTTGGCGTACTTCAACACGGAAGTCGTCGGACGCACGGCGAGATTCTGCAACGAGGCCAGGCGGCTGATAATCGCGTCCGTCATTCCGATAGCCCAGCTATCGCTCGTAGCTTCGGACAGATCATGAAACGGAAGCACCGCAATGGTTTCCACCGACGGCTTCGCCACAGTCGTGCCGCCCTGCGATGAGCGCGAGAAGAGATCGTGCCTGCGCAGTCCCGCAACCATGACCAATGCGAGCAGGGCCGCCACAGCACCCCACACAATGGCAGGAGAGAACTTCGCACGCGACGACTTCGCTGAGATCCCGTGTCGCCCCGACTCACTATCACGCGTCAACCGCTTCAAATCCGCGCGCAACTCTGCCGCGGACTGATACCGCAACTCGCGATCTTTTTCCAGCAGCTTATCGATCACCCGTTCCAGCCCCGGAGTCACCGCGGAATTCAGCCGCACCGCAGGCGTCGGCTCGCCATCCAGAATCGACTTGAAGATGACCGCCGAAGTCTCTCCACGAAACGGCAATAACCCCGTCGCCATTTCATACAGCACCGCGCCGAACGAAAACAAATCGCTGCGCGCGTCCAACTCCTTGCCCCGGGCCTGCTCCGGCGACATGTACGCAACCGTGCCCAGCGTCGATCCCGGACTGGTGAGATGCTCGTCCAACTTCGTCACCGTATTTTCCGACGCAATCCGGCTCGCCGAACCAGCCGACACCTCAACCTTCGCCAATCCAAAATCCAAAATCTTGGCGTGGCCGCGCTCCGTCACAAAAATATTCGCCGGCTTGATATCGCGATGAATAATTCCCTTGGAGTGCGCCGCATCCAGCGCATCGGCAATCTCAATCGCCAGACTCAGCAGAACTTCAGTCTCAATCGGCTTGCCCGCAATGCGATGCTTCAGCGTCATCCCATCCAGAAATTCCATGGCGATGAACGCCTGCCCATCCTGCTCGCCAATGTCGTAGATCGTGCAAATATTAGGATGATTCAACGCCGACGCAGCCTGCGCCTCCCGCTGAAACCGCGCCAGCGCCTGCGCGTCGCGAGCCACCTCAGGCGGCAGAAACTTGAGCGCAACAAAACGATGCAGCCGCGTGTCTTCCGCCTTATAAACCACGCCCATACCACCGCCCCCAAGCTTCTCCAGGACGCGGTAATGCGAAATGTTTTCGCCAATCATGACAAGTCGAAGCGCTAGGACGCAATCTTACGGAGGCGAGTGGGGCAAGTCAACGAATGGCGGGATAACATCTGAAAACGTAAGGGGAGGCAGATACGAACGATCTCAACTAAAGAAATCAAGCCTACTAACTATAATTTTCTACTTCTCCCGCAGCAGCACCACATCCGAAGTAAGATGGCTGTGAATCACCGCCAAGGCCGTCCCATCCTGCGACCAATGAAATTGGGAGATGTGTTCTGACGTGAAGTGCGTGATCTGCTTTCCAGCGGAGCCATCGAGAGGCTGCACGAAAACATTGTCCACGCCCTGATCACGGACGATGTACGCCACCGCTTTTCCATCCGGCGTAAAAGTCATGGCGTTCGTGAAACCGTAGTCGCTGCTCGCAATTCGAGTATCGGGCGTGAGCAAAACCGTCGCGGGCGCGGCCGAATCCAGCCTCACCACAGCCACCTTACTGGTGACAATTTGCGTCTCTGCCGGATTGATGTCCGCATTGAATGCCAGCAGCTTGCTGTCCGGCGAAACTGCCGTGCCCGCCCCAATGCCGAACATATTCTTAACGTCGGCGCCCGGCACCGGCTCCGGCTGTCCCCCGTCCACGGGCACTCTCAGGACGAAATGCGGGCCGACGGAATTTTCGTAGTAGACCCACTTCCCATCCGGCGAGCAAGTCGCGTTATAGTCGAATGGCCCGCTGGTGAGCGGTACCGCGTTCGAGCCATCAATATTTACCCGCCAAATCCGCACCTGATTCGTTCCGCCGTGAAAGCCCCACGACAGAACAAGATAGCGATCCGCGCAACGCGCCATGTCCACAATCCACGCACTGGAATCGCTGGCCAGCGTCGCTTCCACCGTCCCATCGGCTCGAATTCGCCGCACGCTTTCTCCGTCGTTGACTAAAAGTTTGCCATCGTCCGTCCATGCCACCGAATGTAATCCCGGCATTTGAGAAATGGGCTCAGCCGGCGCATTCTTGTCCGCGCCGCCGGAAGCCGCCAGCAGGTTCATACTATCCGCGTCTCGCACCTGTACCGTCGCGGCCGTCTTGCCATCGGCGGACAACGAGAGCGACTCGTACGAATTGGTATCGCGTGTGACCGGCTGCACTTCCGCCCCGCCGGGCGCAATCACCCCGACCTGCGACCGCAAGTAGCCCGGCCCTTTATCGCGATATTGCACCAGCAGCCATTGGCCGCCGGGCAACCACGCCAGATCGAACGCAATGTCGTCCTTGAACGCGGCAAAAAAACTCTCCTTTTTGCTCGCCACATCGAACGACTTCAGCGTGCTGAGGTTTTCGTCCATAGTAAACAGGCTGTAGGTCAAACTCTTGCCATCGGGCGACCATGTCAGAGCGCGCGGAAAATTTCTGTTGGTGCCGGGAGTGTCACTCAGCACGACCTCGTCGCTGCCATCCAAATTCGCGGACAGCAGGCGCACCCTTCCGACCACGGGATCGTTAGCCCGCGCGTACGCCATGCGCCGGCCGTCGGGCGAAAACGCAACTATCGTGTCGACATCCTTAATCACCATTTGCGGCGAACCGCCCAGCACCGGGATGCGATAGTAATCCCACTCGCTCTGCGTGCTGATGCCGGCCTTGCGAAAATAAACGTAGTTTCCATCCGGCGAAAAAATCAGCGATCGATAGACCGAAGCCGACGGCGCAACAATCTGCGTGTCGCTTTCCGTCGGCACATTGCGCAACCAGATGCTTTGCAGGCCATTGTCATCCTGCACGTTGGCCACATAGCGCGCATCCGGCGAGATGGCCGCATTCTGCGCCTTGCCCGTATTCGTGATCTGCGTAACGTTGAAATCCTGGAACGGAGCCGGATGCTTGCGATTCAGCAATGTGTAAATCCCGAAACCGCCGATGCCGAGCACAACAAGAACCACCGCCGCGATGAGCGCAAGGCTCGACTTATGCTCCCGCGCCACCGCGCTGATACTCGACCCGCTGGCCGCAGATGAAGCCGCAACCGCCTGTCCACTTCCGCTCGGCGCCGCAGGAATAGAAGACGACGCGGATAAAGCCGCCTCGGTCTCCCCACTCGCCTGCGCTCTCACCGTTCCGCCCGAGCCGCTATCGCGCTGCAATCGTTTCAAGTCGCTGCGCATCTCCGACGCATGCTGATAACGCATGTCGCGGTCTTTCTCCAGCGCCTTGTTGATAATCTCTTCCAGACGGGGCGGCAGATCGGGATTCAAGCGCACCGCCGGCGCCGGAGGCCGATTCAGAATGGCGTCAAAGATAACCGCCGACGTGTCGCCGCGAAACGGAATCGTTCCGGTCACCATTTCATACAGCACCGCGCCAAACGAAAACAGATCGGTGCGCAGGTCAAGCTCTTTACCCTTAGCCTGCTCCGGTGACATGTAAGCCACGGTGCCAATCGCTGTCCCCGGACTGGTCAGGTGCTCAATGCTCGGCCCCGCAGTCGCATCGATTTCCAGCGGGTCCGCCGATTTTCCCTTGCCCGGCGTCAGTTTCGCCAATCCGAAATCGAGAATCTTCGCGTGCCCGCGCTTGGTCACAAAAATATTCGCCGGCTTGATGTCGCGATGCACGATGCCCTCGCTGTGCGCCGCGTCCAGCGCGTCGGCAATCTCAATCGCCAGCGTCAGCACGCTCTCCATCTCCAGCGGACGCCCCGCAATGCGGTGCTTGAGCGTTATGCCATCGAGATATTCCATGACGAGGAACGGCTGGCTGCCCTCCTCGCCAATCTCATAAATGGTGCAGATATTAGGATGATTCAACGCCGACGCCGCCTGCGCCTCCCGCTGAAACCGCGCCAGGGACTGAGCGTCCTGCGCCACGTCGGGCGGCAAAAACTTCAACGCCACGAAGCGATGCAGCTTGATGTCCTCCGCCTTATAAACAACGCCCATACCGCCGCCGCCCAACTTCTCGACAATGCGATAGTGCGAAATGGTTTGCCCAATCATGATCTGCGAATCTCAGTGCGCCAATCTTAACAAATCGGGGCATGCGATGAAGGAGATTCGGGATCAGAGCGTTGCGCTCAGAGATTTATACCGAGGAGGTGGTGTCTCACCAAGCTCCTTCGCAAGTCATCCCGAACCCGGCGTTCTCTCCAGCCGGGTGAGGGATCTCGCGCGTACCACGGCAGCGTCCCGCGATCAAACAGGGCTTGCACGGCATCGCCGGGTGTCGATCACGGCCCGAGATTCTTAACATCACCCGAACGCTTGCACGACCGTGGACGCGTGGCGCTTCAGCGCCACGATAAATACGCTAGAGAATCGGCTTTAGCCGCTGTGTTCCGCGCTTGCTGGACGTGAACTCCGAGTTCGATGCTGCGCTCTCCACGCCAGTCGCCAACGCCGCAGACTCCCAAACTTCCCGCACCCGCGACGTAACAATCGGAGTGGAATACTCCGGATGACAAAACTCCAGATGCATCCCGCGACCCACAAAGCAGCGCTTCAACATCGAACCACCCCAGGTCGATCCCGCAATCGCCACCAGAGTCGGCTCAGGGCAATACTCGGGATGTCCCGAAATCAAAGCCTGCCCGCCACCCATCATCACCGCCGTATAACAACGATGCTGCGTCTGTATCTGCAAAACGCTATGCGGCCGCAATCGATCGAGAAACACGCCACCCTCAATCTCCGAGCCAATAATGTTGCCATTCACCTCATCGCTCAAATTGGCATGCGGAGTGAACAATGCATTTACCTAAGGAAGCCGACGATCAAATCGAAAAACGCGCGGAAGAAATAAGTTGCGCACCCCTAATACTAACCTAACCCAGCAACATACTTTGTCACCCAAAAAGCAGAAGGTGCCCTCCAAACACAAAATAAAATCGCACCCCATCACTCTTCTCGTAATCCGATGTAACGGGAGACCTTCGAATGTCTAAAGTCTGGTTAATAACAGGAAGCGGAAGCGGGTTAGGACGCGATATCGCCGAAGCAGCATTATCGGCGGGCGATAGCGTAGTCGTGGGCGCACGTCGGATAGACGAACTATCTCCGCTGGCAGCACAGTACGGCCCGCGAATAAAACCCGTCCCCCTCGAAGTGCGCGACGAAGCCGCGGCCAAAGCCGCTATCCAAGCCGCCCTCGACACCTTCGGGCGCCTCGACGTCCTCGTCAATAACGCCGGATACGGCCAGTTTGCCCCCTTCGAGCAAATGAGCGCCGAAGACTTTCAGGCCGTCATGGACACATGCTTTTACGGCGTCGTCTACACCACGCGCGCCGCCCTCCCGGTCATGCGTCAGCAGCACGGCGGACACATTTTTCAAGTGTCTTCCATAGGCGGTCGCATCGCCATCGCCGGCAACACGCCGTATCACGCGGCCAAATGGGCCGTCGGCGGCTTCAGCGATTCTCTCGCCATGGAAGTCGCACCCTTCGGCGTTAAAATTTGCACCCTGGAGCCAGGCGGCATCCGCACCAACTGGGCCCGCCGCGCCGGACAGAACGCCCCGACTCTTCTGCCAGAATACGAAGCCTCAGTCGGCACAATCCTCAAGTATTTGCGCGGCGTCGGCGGTAACGAGGAAAGCGACCCTCGCAAAATCGCTGACGCGATTGTGCAGTTGGCGAACAGCGACGACGTTCCCCTAACTGATCCTAGGGATCGATGCAGAGAAGCGTGTCCAGTAAACCGAAGCCGCTCGTGCCGCCGAAGCCACAAAATGGCAGCACCTAACCCACTCAACAGTCTTCAAAGGCGCAGAACCAATTCCCGAACAGCTAAATCGCTAAGCGAGTTCCCAAGACGTTTCCGCCCTAACTCGGACTCGTCAAAACTCTTCGATCCGCGGCCCAAACCACGGGCTGAACCGGCGACACCAGAAACAACCAACAAAAAATCCCAGCGAAACTTATTCCCGCCGCCACCGAAAACGCCCAGTAGAAATGCCCCGTCCGGTCAAGCAGCCATCCCGTCAAAGCCGCCCCGATGACGCCGGAAAGGTTTGAGCAGGAGCACTGTAGCCCCGTCCATTGCCCGGACGCCTTCGGTCCCGCAAGCGTCTGTGTGATGATCCAAATATTGGAGCCTGCCATACCGCTAGCCACGCCGATCAAAATGAGAACGCCCACGCAAGCTAGCGGACTCACCAGCGTTGCCGCCATCAAGCCAATGCCAGCAACCAGCGCCCCCGCCACCACAAACGTCAAGTGAACCCTCGTGCGTGTCGCCCCTCGCGCCAGCCAGCGGTCCGCGATTCGTCCACACACCATCGCAGTCACCGCTTGCGTGAGATAAACCGCGCCGCCGATCTTCGCCATGGAGTCCATCGAAAAATGCCGTTCGCGCACCAGATAAAACGGCAGCCACGCGATCAGAAAGTACAACACATAGTTATTGCAAAACAGACCCAGAAAAGTTCCCCATGCCGGACGCCGCTGCAAAATATCCCAAAACGTCGGTGCCGCTCCTTCATGATGCTTCTCGACTTCCAGCCCCGGCCCTCGCGGCATCCATCGCAACCACGGCACCAGCCAAAGCAGGCTGCCAAAGCCCAGTACGACGAAAAACAGCCGCCAGCCAAATCTCGACATCAACACGCCGCCCAGCAACATGCCGAACGCAGGCCCACTCGCCAACCCAGCATTAATCACGGAGTTCGCGGAAGTGCGCTTCGCCCCCGGAAAGTATTTCGCCATGATCTTTGAATACGAAGGAAACGCCACCGACTCACCCACGCCAAGGATGAGACGCAGCACAAGCAGCGCGGTGAATCCATGAGCCAACCCAGTAGCCCCAGTCGCAGCCGACCACAACAGAAATCCGCCGGCCATGACCCAATTCACATTGAAGCGATCAACCAGCCATCCCGACAAAATCTGAAACAGTCCATACGACCAAAAAAATGCCGACAGCAAAATGCCAAGCTGCGAACCGCTCAGCCCCAACTCATCCTTCAACAAAGAAGCAGCCACAGCCAGATTGCTGCGATCGATGTAATTGATAAAAACAGAAAAGCCCAGCAACGCCAAAACAATCGTAAGCGCAGGCCCACCCCGTTCAGTCGGGTTCAACGACCCAGTCGCCGAGGACGAAGATGACGCCACGCTCATAACTAGAGCGTATCTTACCGAAGCGCCACGCGGAGGCTGATGACGGGAACCAGCGAGGTTTGTATCGAGAAGAGCCGTTCATAGAGGAAGTTGCCCCAGGTTCGCGCCAAAAGTTGGCGCTAACCTGGGCTTAGTTACGATGGATGTTCCGTTTCACCGAGGATGGTTCGCACAACCGTGTAAGCGTGGCGCTTCAGCGCCACGATAAAGACACCACACTGTCGGCTTCATCCGCTGTGGCTACCGCGCCGCCCGCCTCTTATAATCCTTGGGATACACCACCAAACATCGCCGGCTGCCTTCGCCCTGGCTCTCCGTAACCAAATCTTCATGCGGACGCAACGCCAGATGCACAATCCGCCGCTCCCGCGACGACATCGGCGCAAACTCGTACGGCGTACCTGACGTTCTCACTTTATCCGCCGCAACGTTCGCCGCCGTGCGCAGTTCTTCGATTCGCAGCGAGCGATGATTCATGCAATCGAAGGAAATCTTCTCGTGCTCATTCCCTGCCAGCCGCAGCATCTCAAGCGCCAGCAATTCAATGGCGCGCAAAGCTTCTCCGCCGCGTTCTAACAATAAAGACGAATCGGGTCCGGTGAATTCCACCAGAATTTCCGGCCGCTCCCAGTCGCGATCTTCCGTCATCGGCGGATCGACCGTAATGCGGTACTTCAGGCGGAATCCGCCCAGCTTGACCACTCCAGTAAGAAATTCGTTGATCTGTTTTGCAGCTGCGATTTTGTCGGTGATGGGCATGTCGAGGGGGCCCTCGCTAAGATAGATATCGAAAAGTAATTACGTCTTCAATTTCTTGCGCGCGCGTTTGGCTGCGAGTTCTTTCATCTCGCGCCCCAGGCTGGTACGATTCATCACCACCTGCTGCACGATCGTGATCAGATTGCTCTCCGCGTAATACAAGTTCAAGCCCGCCGCAAGATTGTAGAAGATGAATCCCATCATCAGCGGCATGGTAATGGTCATCATCTTCTGCTGCGCGGGATCCATACCGGTTTGCGGCGTCATACGCTGCGTCACCACCATGCTGATCACCATGATCGTAGGCAGCAAAAAGTACGGGTCGCGCCCTGACAAATCGCTGATCCACAACCAGTGCGCATGACGCAAATCGATCGCGATGGACAGCATCTTGTAATACGACCAGAAAAATGGCAGCTGAATAATCAACGGCAAACACCCGCCGATGGGATTCACGCCCTCTGCCTTCATCAGCGCGCCGATCTCGGTGTTCATCTCCTGCCGCTTGGGATCGCGCATCGCATACTTCTTATATCTCTCTTTGATCGCATTCATCTGCGGCTGAATCTTCTGCATCTTCAGCGCCGACTTCATGCTCGAAACTCGCAGCGGCAACAAGAGAAGCGTGATGATGAGCGTCTGCAAAACGATCGCCCATCCCCAGTTATGCGTGTACTTATAAGTCCAGCGCAGCCAGGCAAACAAAGGCCGCGCGATGATTCCCCAAGTGCCGAAATTCACCAGAGTCCGCAGGTCCGCTTCCGCACCATTAACCGTAGGAACGGAAACAGATTGCAGCACCGCCAAAGACTTCGGCCCCACAAACAACCGCGCAGACGTCGGTCCGGCAAGGTCGCCAACCGCGATGCCCAACACATCCACGGGAGCCAGGTCTTCGTTCGGTTTGGCCAGGTTCTTCGGAACCATCAGCGAATTGCGCAGGGTGACCAGACTCGCGCTCTCCGGATTCTCCGGAATAAACACAGCCGCAAAATATGGAACGCCCACGCCGGCCCAATCGAACGGCCCATGCAGAGTTCCGCCGCCGCTGATCTTCTTGATGTCAAGATGTGTCGTCTTATCGTTGAGCTGATATTCGATCTGGCCAAGGTGATAGCTCGTATAAAGACTGTGATCTTCCAGTCCAGACGGCCACGCCGGCAGCGCCGTCACATAAGCGCCGTCGTGAATGACCGAAGTCTCCAGGTGCATCACATACGAATCGTCAAAGCGAAACGTCTTGTGAACGGTGATATCCCCGTCGCTGTAGTCAAAACTGATTTCCGTCGGAGCCGTCAGCGACTTTGATCCGGCATCACTCCTACTTCCTGCAACGCTGGCCACGTACAGCACTGAGTTCAGCTTGTTGCGTTGTGCCTCATCATATGTCCACAAGCAAAGCGGCAATCCATACTTCGCAGCTGCGGCTTGATTGACAATATCGAGTGGCTGACCCCGATCGTCGTCATAGGTTTTCAGAATCCACGACTTAACCTGGGCGCCGCGATTGGTGAACGTAATACGGTAAAGACTGTTCTCAATCACCGTCTCGGATTCAGAAGCAGCTTGCGTAACAGAGGGAGTTGAAGCGGAAGCTTTCGAGCCCGCAACACTCCGCTTAACAGGAGTAGGCGCGACAACCGGCGGAGGCGCTGCAACTGGCGCGGTCTCCACTTTGCTCTGCTGCTGCGCCGGCGCAGCCGGCACCGCCTGCGGAAAATATTTCTTCAGAAGCGGCTGCGCGAACATGATCGCCAGGAACGTGATCCCGAAGATGATGAGCATGCGGCGATCCATGCCCGGCTCCTGCTGCGGATTCTTAAATTCAGCCAAAGTTTATGCCTTATTCCCAGTCGTGACGGCCTCAGCTGCGACGTGAGCATGCTCGTCCGAGGCGCACTTCACCGGATCATACCCGCCACGCGCAAAAGGATGGCAGCGCAGCAATCGCCAAATCGCCAGCGCCATACCAACAATCGCCCCGCGCCGCTCGACTGCTTCAATCGCATACTCCGAGCAAGTCGGCCAGTATCGGCAGGAAGGCGGAAACATCGGCGACAGCACCCGCTTGTAAGCCCGCAAGAACGCCAGCGCCGTGTTTTTCCCGACCTCGCTCAACTCACACTTTCCTTCTTCGCCACACCCTTCGCAGCGTTCTGGCTAGCCGCGCGCGCGACCACCTCAAACGCTTTCCGCACCGCCGCCTGAATCTCGTCGAACTGAGCCGTCAGCGAAGACCGCTTCGGATTGATCACCACGTCGGCCTTAATTTCCGCCGGCAGTCCATGCAAACGAACCGCCTCCCGCAGCCGTCGCCTCATGCGATTGCGATCCACCGCCCCACCTAGTTTCTTGGATACGGTAAACCCGATCCGCATCCCTTCGCCGCTTTCACGCAAAAGATAAAACACGGTCATGTGCGCGCCGAACTGCCGCTTCCCCAGTTTGTACACCTGCTCAAACTCCGCGTGCTGCAAAATGCGCGCGCTGCGAGGAAAGCCATGAGCTCTGACGGGCTGAGGCATAAAACCGCCACCAAAGGCGTATCCGTTAACTGCATGAGTTGCGGCGTTCAGATTGCGATTTCCGTCGATTGGGGAAACTTGCAAGACAGCGTACTACTCGCGAAATCCGGCTTTGACCGCGACCCGCTTGCGGCCCTTGGCCCGCCGCCGCGAAATAACGGCCGCTCCGCTCTTCGTCTTCATGCGGGTGCGAAACCCGTGGGTCTTCGAGCGATGACGCCGGTTAGGTTGGAATGTGCGCTTGGGCATGGAACTTACCTGCTCCTGTTTCTAAAAATATTGTGCTGAAATTTGTTCCGAAGATTGCTCGGCTGGACGCCCGAGAAACAGCTCAACGGCAAACTAAGAGTATAAATGACCGCACCGAAACTGGGCAAACTGGATTAAACCGTCCTCTGGCTTCTACCTGCGCCAAGCCAAATGAATTTCGCCGCGCGCTCCCCCGGAACGCATCGCGACTCCGATTCGCCGAATCCATCCTGCACCACTCACGCGACAGTTACATTTTCGCCACTCTTGACAGACTCTTCGCGCGGCGTTTTCATTCTCCATGCAGCTCAATTGCGGTGCCATGCGATCCCAAATAAATTCTCCGAAACATTTCCACACAGTGAATTTTTTTGTGCTAACATTCCGCACGGCTCCTAAGTTATTTTTTCCGAAATTATTCCCATTTCGGCACACTTGCCTTGCAACGGCCTGGCAACATCTCGACCGGTAAGGCAGCGCGAAAATGCTGTGTTTGGCTCGTCGATTTTTTTACGGCAGCCGCTTGAAACAGGCTCCACGAGAAAAAAGAAATTATTATGTCTGTCTCCAGTACAAGTCTTGCTCCCAATCCCTGGTTGCGCATCCTTGATGCGCTTGAGAAAAAAATCAATCGCCACTCCTACGACACCTGGCTCAAGCCCACCCGCTACAGCCACTCCACAGGTGGAATTTTATTTGTGCGTGTCCCCACGAAGGAGTTCCAGCACGTTGGCGACAAATACGCCGACCTGATTCAGGAAGCCCTCGACAATCTGGGACTCGAATACCAGGACGTAAAATTTGTCACGCCCGACGAAGGACCCGCGGCCACGCCTGTCCGTCATGACGGAGGCTTATCGGCGCACGCCGCCGCTCCTGCGCTGACGGCGCTTCCCGGCGGCAAGAGTCACGTCGAGCAATCCCGCTTCGATTGGGACGGCGCCGCCCAACTCAATCCCCGCTACACCTTCGACGCCTTCGTCATCGGCAGCGGCAATCAATTCGCCCACGCCGCCTGCCGCGCCGTCGCGGAACGTCCCTCGAAGGCCTACAATCCGCTCTTCCTCTACGGCGGCGTCGGTATGGGCAAGACGCACCTCATGCAGGCCATTGGCCACGAGATCAAGAAGCGCCAGCCGCAAGCCTCGATCTGCTACTGCTCCAGCGAGAAGTTCACCAACGAGATGATCAACTCGCTGCGCTACGACAAGATGATCAGCTTCCGCGACAAGTTCCGCGGCGTCGATGTCCTCCTCATCGACGATATTCAGTTCCTCGCGCAGAAAGAACGCACTCAGGAAGAATTCTTCCACACCTTCAACGCGCTGCACGAGTCGATGAAGCAGATCGTCATCGCCAGTGATCGGCCTCCAAAGGAACTTGCCGAAGTAGAAGACCGCCTGCGCAGCCGCTTCGAGTGGGGACTCATCGCCGACATCCAACCCCCCGATCTCGAAACCAAAGTCGCCATCCTGCAAAAGAAGTCCGAGGAGGAGAAAGTCACGCTGCCCACAGACGTCGCTCTTTACATCGCGTCCAACATTCGCTCCAACGTCCGCGAACTAGAAGGTGCACTAATCCGCTTGGTAGCCCACTCTTCGCTTATCGGAGCGCAGATCACGCTGCCCTACGCGCAGCAAGTGCTAAAGAATTTCATCGACTCGCAAGCGCGCAAAGTCACCATCGAGTCAATTCAAAAAGTGGTCGCCGAACAATTCGGCCTGCGCCTGGTCGAGATCAAAGCCAAGAACAACTCGCGCGCCATCGTCTATCCGCGCCAGATTGCGATGTATCTCGCCAAGCATCTGACCGAAGCCTCGCTCCCCGAAATCGGACGCCAGTTCGGCGGCAAGCACCACACCACAGTTCTTCACTCCGTCGACAAGATCGACTCGCTACGCAAGGAAGACAAAGATTTGAACAGGCTGCTCAATAAACTTACCGAGCAATTAGGTGGATAACTTCGATTACTCTCGCGTTTTGCACGGATCGGCCTGGTCTTCCTTCACCGACCCTGTGCAGCGCCTGTGGAAGCTGTGCAACTCTGGACTCAGACTCAATCAACCATTCCAGTCTTACTCCGCGAGCGCCGACGCAACGACCTATTTTGTACACGAACCCAGCGGCTCAAAGTCGCTGACCGCAAGCGGTTTGGATAAGTTATCCACTTTTCCGGCCCGCCTACTGTTACGACTGGTTTTATAGCTTTTTATTTTGATATAAGGGTAGTACTCGAATTCGCACCACGCCCCGGAGGCATTTGCGCATATGCCGGTAGAAGCCATCGCGTCCGCCACAGGCACGACCATGGAAATCACAGTCAGTAAATTTGAATTGCTGCGGGAATTAACCGCTACGCAAGGAGTGGTCGAACGCAAGACCACGATTCCCATTCTCTCCAACTATTTGTTCGAGGCCGCGGGCAACAAACTTACACTCACCGCCACCGACCTCGACTTGAGCCTGCGCACCTCGTGCGATGTGAAGGTGAAGAAAGAAGGCTCCTGCACCATCCCCGCGCGCAAACTTTACGACTACGTAAAGCTTCTGCCGGACGCCGACCTCACCATCAAACTGCTCGAGAATCATTGGATCAGCATCCGCTGCGGACGATCCAACACAAAGATGGTCGGAATGGCGAAATCCAATTTTCCCAGCCTGCCTGTATTTCCCAGCGCCGGAGCAGTGCAGATTCCCGCGAAAGTTCTGCGCGCGCTCATCGCAAAGACAGGATTTTCGATTGCCAGCGAAGAATCGCGCTACACGCTCAACGGTGGCCTGATGATCATCAAGCCGGAATCCATCACCATGGTCGCCACCGACGGCCATCGCCTCGCCCACGTCGAGCGCAGCGGAGAAAAGTTCGAAGGCGTCTCCGGCGAACTGAAGACCCTCATCCCCAAAAAAGCCATGGACGAGCTCAAGTCCCTGCTCGACTCCACTGAAGCCGAAACCGTTGACTTCGCCAAAGACGACTCGACTTTATTTTTCCGCATCGGGCCGCGCCTGCTCACCTCGCGCCAACTTACCGGACAATTTCCCAACTTCGAAGCTGTTTTACCCAAAGACAATAACAAGATCATTAACCTGCACAGCGCTGAACTCAGCGCCGCCATCGCCCGCGTAGCCCAATTCGCCGACGAGCGCTCCCGCGCGGTCCGCATCAAGCTGGAAAAAGGCGAACTGAAACTCAGCGCCTCCTCCACCGAAACCGGAGAATCCGAAGACTCGCTCGAAGTCGACTACGACGGCGACCCGCTCTCCATCGGCTTCAACGCCACCTACCTCACCGACTTCCTGAAAGCCAGCGGCGCCAGCGACGTAAAACTAGAACTCAAAGACGCCCAATCCGCCGGCCAATTCCGTCCCGCCGATGGCGAAGAGTACAAGTACCGCTACGTAGTAATGCCCATGCGCATCTGAGGTCGCTTTGTCGTCGCATCGCCCCTATAAACTCAGGAGACCTTCATGCTTGACGGGTTCAAGAAGTTTATTCTTCGTGGAAACGTGGTTGATCTCGCAGTCGGCGTGGTCATCGGCGCAGCCTTTGGCGCGGTCGTCACCGCTTTTACGAAAGACTTACTAACGCCGCTCATCGCGGCCCTGGTGGGCAAGCCTGATTTCTCCAACATCAAATTCACCATTCACAACTCCAACTTCCCAGTCGGAGACTTCATCAACGCCACAATCTCATTCCTGCTGATAGCCAGCGCCGTATACTTTTTTGTAGTAGTTCCGCTGAATGCCCTGATGGCAAGAGTCCATCGCGGAGAAGCCGCCGCCCCGCCAACCACCAAACCTTGCCCAGAATGCCTAAGCGACGTCCCCCTAGCCGCAAAACGCTGCGCGCACTGCGCCCAGCCAATAATCAAAGCCGCATAAAACAAAAAAGCCGAAGTCATCCTGACCGCAGCCGTCCTTCAGGCGGAGGGAAGGATCTGGCGTGCAGCACCGGTCAATCTTCGCGCCGTCCGCATCAATGCAGTATCCTTAACCCAATGCGCCCCGCACTCGTACTCCTGCTGCTGGCAGCCGCAACCCAAGCCCAATCGCCGCCAACGAGCTCTTCCTCAAAACACACAACGCCCAAGCCACCAATCGAAGGCGCGCTGACCAACAACCTCTACCGCAACGCCTTCTTTGGATTCACCTGCAAGGTCCCCTTCGGCTGGGTCGACCGTACCGACCAGATGAACGAAGGCACAAACAACGACTCGCTAGTCCTGCTCGCCACTTTCGAGCGTCCACCCGACGCCGCTGGAGACACCGTCAACTCCGCCATCGTGATCGCCGCAGAAAAATTGCCGAAGACCTCCAAAGACAAGTCTGCTGACGCCTTCGACGCAGTCACAGAAGCCGCAACCACTCAGGGATTCAAAGCCGACGCTGATCCCTACGAATTCGGGTTCGGCGTAAGAAAGACCGTCCGCGGAGATTTCACCCGCACCACCGGCCAGCTAACCATGCACCAAAGCTCGCTCGAAATCCTCGACAAAGGATACGCACTCACCTTCACCTTTATCGCCGGCAACGAAGACGACATCGAACAGCTAATCGACAATCTAACCTTCGGAAAATAGCCGTTATCCCGCCCGCCGAAAATTTACCCACGCATCCGACGGCGGACCCTGCTCCTCTTCTTCACCCGAGCCCAGCAGCCCGACCACCCCGCGCAAATTCTCCCACGCTGCCTCGTTCAATCCCGGATCGGCGCTGACCAATCCGCGAATCATGTCCCACGCGGCCACGTTCAGCGCGCCTTCCGGCGGCAACCCCATGGCCAGCGACACCGAACACTGCGGACAAAACGAAATCCGATGCGCCGCCGACTTCTGCCGCGGCTTGATGCCCACGGTCTGCGCAAACATGTAAAGCGCCACCGACTTACTGCCGCTCTCCAACTCACGACTACACCGCAGACAACGGGGAGAATTCAAGAGCAACCTTCCTATCAGCCAGAGATTTAAAGGCGAAACATCATCCTGCCAAGTCTCGCCAAGCGGCACAAGTGCGCACCTAGATTCCCGACTGTTGGGCGAAGAAGAAAGATGCGCGGTCCGTTGCGAAGAGGTTGGGGCCGGTGCCGTCTGCGTAGGGCCTATCCCGCAGCGCGCTCTTCGATGATGGCAACCGGAACGTAAGCTACTCCATCTCTGAACTCGAGCGTCCGGCCGGAAATGGCCGGGACTCGCTCCCCCGGCACCACAATCCCGACGAGATTCAGCGGATCAGCCGCCGACAGCCGCACCACTTCTCCTGTCAGCGGCAGCTTGCGCGAAGCGCGAAGTGTCTCGACCGCGATGGGTAAGGCGAACTGTTCGCCGAGGAATCCGTCGACGAAGCGTCCGCCGCGAATTTCGCCGCGATCTTCGAGGCGCCGGAAGCCCATTAGCATCTCCCGCCACTTAGGCAGATTCGCTTCGCGTGCCAAAACTTCGCGGAAGACGACACCGTAACGGCGCAGCAGCATCCAGCAAGTGGATTCAACCGCACGCGCATGATCGCTGGTCGCGTCAGCGAACAAGAGAGCCCAACGCCCAGCGTTATGCCGAGGACGCGTCGTGCGACCATTGCCTTGTCCCGCGCGGCGTTTGGGGTCGATCAGCGAACGCAAATTGTCGAAGCCGTCGGCGGTAACGAGACCCGCCGCAACCAACTCCCACAGCGCAGTCTCAATTTCGGATTTCAACTTGTCGGTACCCCGGACAAGATCGGCGAAAAACGACGCCCCGCGCTGCCGCAGGAATTCCAGCACTTGCCGCGCGCCTTCGCTTAGACCACGTCCGTCTTCTGAACTCGCTTCCGGTGAAGCATGATGCGGGGTCATCCAATCCGATTCTTCACGCAAGAACAATGTGATCGGCGCAACACTGGTCGGAATCACACGCCTCTTGCCCGAGGCCGCGTCTTCCAGCGTTGCCGGATGCGGCGACAGACGTCCCCATCCCACCACGCCGGTCAAGCAAAGTTGATCCAACCATTTGGGATCGTAGTCCGCAATGCGCCGCGCCAGAATCTGCCGCTCCCATGCATTCGCGGGAATTTCGAATCCCTGCAATTGCCGGATGACATCCAAAGTTGCGCGTTCGCCTGCGACTTCCGAACCCGGCGCAACGTGCTGCCAGCGCAACAGCCAGCGCATGAACTGCGCCGCCGTCGCCGGCTCAACTTGCTTGCGCAACGTAGCCACCGTGAGCCGATGAATGCGCGCCAGCAAGCCCCGGTCGCACCATTCGGTCACGTTCGTGGCGGCATCGTCGGTAAAGCGCCCGCGCAGGATCGAGCCGCTGGCCTCCATTCGCAGCAAGGCTTTATCGATCTCGCTCGCGGGCAATCCAAGCAGAGCGCCCAATCCGTCAGCCGTCGTCGGACCGATGTGCATCGTCCATCCTGTAACCATGGCGAGAATCGCATCATCGATCGATGTATCTTTCTCCTCGATATCGCGAACATCACGATCAAAACGGGCGTCCGGATAAATAATGCTGAACCACTTCGCCCGCTCTGACGCAACCCAATATCTCCGCTCGCCAACACGCGCCGTCACCGCGCGATTCTGCTCGACCAGTCGCCCATAATAAAGACCCCACGCCGCCACCGCTGCTTCGCCGAGACGACCATCGAGCGGCAACGCGATCAGCGTATGCAGCACGTCGTGCAATTCATCTGCGTCGCGCACATCGGGCCAGGCTTCATCGCGCACCTGCGCAATCGCCAACGGATCGAGCTTGCCCACCTCTTCAAGTACCGAAGCCGGCAGCATCCGCCGCATCTCGACCGCCCGCGCACGCCGCTCCTCGAGCGGGGCGTCATCGAGATACGCATAAGGATTCGCATTCAAAATCTCATGCGAAAATTGCGATGGCACGGGAGTATCGACGGCCAGGCAAGTAATCATTCCGTTGGCCATCTCACCGAGCACTCGTTTCAGGCCGTCAACATCCATCGCTTCGGTGAGCACATCTTTCATTACTTCAGCGACCAACGGATGATCGGGAATCTTGATGTCGCCCTCAATGTTTTCCTGACACGCAGCCACGTCGGGAAACACCGACGCCAGCAGATCGTCCGACCTCATGCGCTGAATCTGTGGCGGAACTTTCTTGCCGCCTTGAAATCGCAGCAAAGCCAGCGCGCGATTCGCATCCCACCGCCAGCGCGTGGCAAAGATTGGAGACGCCAGTGCCGCCTGCTCCAGCACCGGCTGCACCGTTTCGGATTGCAAGAAATGAAACACGTCTGCGAGCGGGAAACTATGCTGCTCGGCCAGCGCGATGTTCAATCCGTTGTCGGTCGCCGCTGCCTGCAATTCAAAATTAAAGCTGCGGCAGAAACGCTTACGCAGCGCAAGGCCCCAGGCTTTGTTAATGCGTCCGCCAAAGGGAGCATGAATAATGAGCTGCATTCCGCCCGCTTCGTCGAAGAAGCGCTCAGCAATAATCGTCTCTTGCGCGGGCACGGCACCGAGCACGGCACGGCCTTGCAAAATGTATTCGACAGCCTGTTCCGCGCCGGGGTCATCGAGTCCGCACTCTTCTTTCAGCCACTCGACCGTCGCCGCCACTTGAGGCTGATGCCGCGAAAATCCTACAGGAGAAACTCCGGGCAAGCGGTCGCTGATACCCTGCCGCAAATCCGCCACCTGCTTGGACAACTCCTGCGTGCGCGCCGGAGCCTCACCGCGCCAGAAGGGAACCGTCGGGGCCGAGCCGTGCGCATCTTCTACCAGAACTCGTCCCGTTTTTCCTTCAACCCGCCGGATGCGCCATGACGTGTTCCCCAGCAGCATCACATCGCCCGCGCTGCTCTCGACCGCGAAGTCTTCGTCGAGCGTGCCGACAACAATTCCCTCGGGTTGAGCGACAACTGTGAACAACGCCGTTTCCGGAATCGCGCCACCGCTGGTGATCGCAGCCAGCCGCGCCCCGCGCCGGGCGCGCAATTTCCCATTGATGCGGTCACGATGGACATAGGCTCCATAGCGTCCGCGCCGCGCTGCGATCCCCTCCGACAACATTTCCAAAATGCTGTCGAAGACCTCTCGCGAGAGATTGCGATACGGGTACGCTCGCCGCACCAGCGCGAACATCGCCTCTTCGTCCCACTCTTCCGCAGCACACGCCGCCACAATCTGCTGCGCCAGAATGTCCAGCGGAGAATCCGGAATCAGCAAACGATCCAGATCGCCCTGCTTGATCGCCCGCACCACCGCCGCGCACTCAATCAAGTCATCGCGCGTGGTCGCGAAAAATCTTCCCTTGGGAGTCGCGCCGCGCCAGTGACCCGCGCGCCCCACGCGCTGCAACGCCGCCGCAATCGCGCGCGGAGAATTAATCTGCACCACCAAGTCCACGCTGCCAATGTCGATGCCCAACTCCAGAGATGCCGTCGCCACCAGAATCTTCACTTCGCCATTCTTCAGCTTCGTCTCGGCAGCCAAGCGTAACTTGCGTGACAAGCTGCCATGATGCGCCGCGACATTTTCTTCGCCCATGCGCTCGGCCAGATGGTGCGACACGCGTTCGACCAGGCGCCGCGTGTTCACGAACACCAGCGTCGAACGATGCGCCTCGGCCAGTTCCACCAGCCGGTTGTAAATCTCCTCCCACATCTCATTGCTGGCGACCGCTCCCAGCGGACTGCCCGGGACCTCGACGGCGAGATCGAGTTTGCGCCGATGTCCCACGTTCACGATCACCGGATCATGCCGCCCACTTCCCGTCAGAAAATGCCCCACTTCCTCAATCGGCTTCTGCGTAGCAGACAATCCAATGCGCACCGGACGCCGATGCGTCAACGCTTCGAGTCGCTCCAGCGAAAGGGTGAGATGCGCCCCGCGCTTGTCGTCCGCGACGGCGTGAATTTCGTCCACGATCACCGTCTCCACATCGCGCAAAATCGCGCGGCTCTTGTCCGCCGTCAGCAGAATGTAGAGCGACTCCGGCGTGGTCACCAGAATATGCGGAGGATTTTTCAGCATCGCCCGCCGCTCCGGCATGAGGGTGTCGCCAGTGCGTACCGCGGTGCGAATCGGAGCCATGAGATATCCGCGCGCGCCTGCCATTTCCTGAATCTCGCGCAGCGGAATCTCCAGATTTTTCTGGATATCGTTCCCTAGCGCCTTCAGCGGCGAAACATAAAGAACTTCTGTTCTATCCTGCAAATCGCCGCTCAGCGCTTTGTGAACCAGTCGGTCGATGCAAGCAAGAAATGCAGCCAGAGTTTTGCCGGAACCAGTAGGCGCTGAGATCAACGTCGTACGTCCTGCCAGGATCGACGGCCAACCTTGTTCTTGCGGCTCGGTCGGGCTCCCGAACTTCTCCAGGAACCACTCCCGCACCAGGGGGTGAGCCCAAGCCAAGGCCGCTTCTGCCACGGAATTTCCTACAACTGTCCCGCTCTCAAGCATCGTTTTGTAATTCTATGCCTCGCAATCAGTTTCGTAAATCATTCGCCCACGATAAAACAGACAAAGAAAAAGCCGCCCAGTCCGTAAGGACGGCGCGGCAGTCTTTTCCTAGTGCCCTTAAGTTACTGTGGCGGAGGAGCCGGTGGCTCCTGCGTCACCTGCCCGGTGGTCTCGCCCTTCAATAAAGGATCGGGCAGCGGCACCGAACTCTTCGACAACTCCGTCTTCACTTCCACTTTCTGACCCACCAGCGGATTGATGTCAGTCTCAAAGCTGGTATATCCCGGCAGCGCGATCCGAATATGATGCTCTCCCGGCGCCACCAACATGCCGCGTCCCATGCCCTGGAACTCGCCGACATGGCCAACAAAAAGTCCGTCCACAAAAACCGCCGCACGCTCGGGCTTCACGTTGATCTTCACCGTAGCCGTCTGATGCGGCATCGGCCCGGTCAAACCTTTTTCCATGGCCACCGTAATGATCTGCGTTTCTCCGGGCTGCAACGTGACATGCTGAGCAAAGTCTTGATACCCATCCTGGCGCACGATAATTTCGTGGTCGCCCGGCAGCAACATGATCTTCTTCGAGCCTTTGAGTTCTTTCACAAAGCCAACATACTGCCCGTCCACCCACACTCCCGAAGTCTTTTCGATCTTCGTCTTAGCCTGAAATTGCAGACCACCTAACACTGTGTTGTTGTCGGCAAAAACTACCGAGGTCGCGAACAGAGCACACGCGACCACCAAAATCCCAAGCTGTAGCCTCAAGAACGTTTTCATGAATGCCCTCCTTCGTAGCGAGTTGCTTCGACGAATGCAAACTGCATTGCGAATGCCATCCCTGCTAAGTGCTTGAGCTATGGTGGAAATACGGGCCTGAAGGTTGTCTCGCCATTCCGCTCTTGAGGGCAAGTTTGCCACCCACGAGTAAATACTTCCCAGTCGAGGGCTAAGCCAACTCCATCTTGCGACGCCAATGCGAACGAAAAAGTTTGCACTTAAACCGTACCGCACTGCACGTTCTCGCCTCACGCAAAAATAATTGAGCAATTTCTCCTTTCGCTCTCCCTTCTTCCGCTTTATAATCCCCTCCACGGAGCTTTGGAAATTCCCGCAGCCATTCTCTCCCGATTCTGTGGTGGACCCATCAACGCCTCCGCTAAACCAATATCCGTATCTCAGGAGACCACAGACATGAAACACCGCAGCCGTTCGGGATTGCGCCTTCTGGCAATCGCACTCGTCGCCCTCGCTTGCACCGGCATTGCCAGCTCTCAGGAACCGGCAACCGGCACGTGGACGAAGCTCAAGAATCAACCCACCTTCCAGACGGACACCGCGCTCTTGCTTACCGATGGCACCGTCATGATGCACCAATACGACAGCGGAAACTGGTGGAAGCTCACGCCGACCGATACGGGCAGCTACGCTGCCGGTACGTGGACCCAACTGGCGTCAATGCAATCTGGCTATGCTCCTCTCTACTTCGCCTCGGCGGTTCTGCCTGACGGCCGCGTCCTTGTCGAAGGCGGAGAGTACAACAATCTGCAGGGCGTCGAAACCAATCTCGGTGCGATCTACGATCCGGTCGCGAATAAATGGACGGCCGTCAACGCTCCCGCCCAGTGGAACACCATCGGCGACTCGCCCGCCATTGTGTTGCCCAACGGTACCTTGATGATGGGACAGGGGGGTCAGCCGTCCTTCCGGCAGGTGTTGTTCAACGCCAGCACCCTGACATGGACGGCCAACGGCTCCGGCAAGCAGGATGCTTTCTCCGAAGAAGGGTTTGCTCTCATTCCCAACGGAAATGTGCTGGTCGTGGATTCGGAAGATTCACCCAACTCGGAGACTTACAACCCGTCCACCAGCGCATGGACCACCGCTGGCAGCACCATCGTGACTCTACCCAGCAATGGCGGCGAGGGCATTGTCCCCGAAATGGGACCGCAAGTGCAGCGCCCCGACGGCACAGTCGTCGCGTTCGGCGCGACCGGGAATACGTCAGTTTTCGATACCACTACTGGCATCTGGACCCCGGGTCCCGTCATTCCTAACGGGAACATGATGGCCGATGCGCCGGGCAGCATTCTGCCCAACGGCAATGTCCTGGTGATGACCAGCAAGTTCTTCGACAATCCGTCTACGTTCTATGAATTTGATGGCTCGACCTACACTGAGGCTCCTGGACCGGCAAGCGCCGGCGGCGAACCTTCCTTCACCGGACGGTTCTTAGCCCTGCCCACGGGCCAGGTCCTTTATTGCGCAGCGGACGGTTCTACGATTGATGTCGAGCTTTACACTGCCAAAGGCGCACCTAAAGCTGCCTGGAGACCGGCTATCACGTCGGTGCCTAGCAGCGTAACTCGGGGCACCTCCTACACCATCACCGGTACCCAGTTCAATGGGCTCTCCGCTGGCGCGACCTACGGAGACGATGCGCAGATGGCGACCAATTATCCTCTGGTGGTCATCCGAAACAAGGCTACCGGGCACTTCTTCTTTGCCCGGACAACCAACTTCAGCACCATGGGAATTGCCACTGGCAGCACGCCCGTGAGCGCTACCTTCGCGGTCTCTTCGGCCACCGAAACCGGCGCCAGCACGGTCTACGTAGTCGCCAACGGAATTCCCTCAGCTGGAAAACCGATCACAGTCCAGTAAGTGGTTTACTTAGCAGGGTGCCCCATTTCTCGCGTCCTTCGCGAGAAGTGGGGCTTTTGATTTTTGATTTTCTGCTACGGCCGCGTCACCACTTCACTCGGTCCGGCGGGCAGAGTGAATCTCACACCGTTATCTTGGTTGACCTGAATGGTCGCGGGAAGATTGAGCGCCGAGATCTCGATGTTTTTCGTCCAATATCCGTCCTGCCAATAGTTGCCGCGTGCGTAAATCACTTTCCCGACGATGGCGTATTGCGGGATGCTTTCGCGAACGCCGTTGCGATAGATCAGCACGGTGGGAGTCAGAGCCGACGACGAGGACAAAACCTCTTTCTGAGGTTCAATGAATTTGCTTGGCGGCTGGAGGGCAGCCATCTGATCGTTTCCTTGAGCCTCGCCGACGCGCACATAGCGGTCGCCCTGTAACTCAATCAACAGCGGATGGATGGGGGCCTTCGGCGGCTCAGGAACCGCAGGTTGCTGGAGGACGAAAAATTGCGGCGGAGCATCCTCAATAAAACGTCCTCCCGCGTAATCGTCGTAGTAATAAGGATCGCCGAAGAAAGCCGCCTGGCCGAAGCGGGGAGAGTGATGAAAGCCACCTGCTCCGCGCCCCCCATAAGACGGGTGAGCGGAGAAGCCCCCGCGCATCTGGGCGCCAGCCACGGGAGTAAGCAACAGTGCAATCAGTCCAGCTCCGAAGCATCCGAAGATCAGCCGCGTTTGCATATCAATTCGCTTGCACGCTGTTCGGCACCTGAAAATCCACACCGCGTTCGTCGTTTTGTTTCGCTGTCGCTGCGAGATCGAGATCGGCAAGCGCGATCTTGTGGTGTTGTCCCGACGAGAGATCGTACAACGTCGGCCCCACGATTGCGTAGTTTTCGATTTCGAGACTGTGGCCGTCTTTGAAAATCAGAACCGTATCAGGCTGATCCGAAGGCGTTTCATCGCGACCGGGCCGACTGTTTTGCGCCGTCATGTCCGAATAGGCCGGCTCCGAATCCTGCGCCACTGGCGTGCCTGGGCCGCGGCGATCGAAGATCGTAGGGCCGCCATCGTATTCATCGTCATCGGGCGAACCACTATCAACGTCGTCGCTCACATACGGGTAAAAGTAAGGAACACCATAGACCCCGCCGTATCCATAATTGTTGCGGCGATTCGCATTGTATGGAGGGTTATAGGAGCGATGAGATGAGCCGGTGCCGACTCCGTGGCCGGAGCGATTCGCTGAGGGAACGCCTCCGAAGTTCACGGAGCCGACGCTGGGCGCGAGACCACGAGGAGCGCTGCCGCCGTGACCGAAGCCACTCGACGTCACCGATGACGGCACGCCGTGTGCGGTCTGGGCAAGGGACGCGGAAGCCAGCATGACCACTGCGAATATAAGACGACTGGAATGCATGGGCGGCCTCCTACGCGCTGCTCACACTAAATTAGAACATGGGATAGGGGTGGGGGTTGCGCTATTTTTTTGCAGAAGACAAAGCTGGTGTGCGGGGCGGACACTCCTGTCCGCCGCTCTTGACTTCACACATGCAGGAGCTGCCATACATTCCAGGCCGAACTGACCACTAAGAGGCTCCAAATGCAGCCTTGAACTAGCTTCCGGTCGGCGGTCTCGAGCAGATCGGCGGCGATTCCCGCGATGAAAACAAAGACGAAAGGAAGGCCGACCAGCAGAAAACCCATCCCCGGATATTGCGGGTTGGCCAGCGCCAACAGCACGCAGACCGCGACCACCAGTAACGGAGCGCTGTTGCCAAAGTAACGCGTGCGCGGCCACAGGGCATAAGCGAAAAGTCCGGCGGGAAGGGCCAGCAACGCCACAGGGCTCGCCAGCCCGAACTGAGCGATAAGTTGGCGGTAGCCTCCGGCCAAGGCGAATGACTTGCTTTCAAAGACCACGAAATTGGCGTGGCGCAGGCTTTGCCACATCACCCCAAGATGGAATCCGTAAGCGGCGTAAAGCAGAAAGAACGCGATTACCAGTGAAGTGGTCAAGATGCTTGCGGCCGCGCGGCGGCGATCAGGCGCGAGATAGAGCATGAAGCCGAGACCAAGCGGCGCGAGCACGACCAGCGAAAATTGGCAGCCTATGGCGAGCGCGAACGAAAGGCCAAGCAGTAATGTGCGACGCCAATT
>Ga0302320_10001447_pt1 | contig 57277 bp, 55 predicted proteins | sample Bog_T0_3_FD_202130 | JGI IMG/M metagenome (GOLD analysis project Ga0302320, IMG submission 202130) | Peat permafrost microbial communities from Stordalen Mire near Abisko, Sweden - Bog_T0_3 | ecosystem: Environmental > Terrestrial > Soil > Wetlands > Peat | place: Sweden: Abisko, Stordalen Mire... | reverse complement strand
AGGCTTCTTCATCGACCGGCTCCTTTCGCCTGTAGCTCTGCGCTGCCCTCAAGCCGCGTAACCTACGATCACGCGACTTGAGCCGGTCGTTTCATCCTGACTAGGCCGCGGGCTTCTCGTCGTCCGGTCCCCGCCCGCCGACGATCCGCCGCGCGACCGCACGAAGGTGGGCGAGCTTGAACGGCTTGTAGAACATCGTCACGCCGAGCTGTGCCGCGCGCGCGGAGCAGTCGTCGTCCCCGAAGGCCGTCATGAGGATCACCGGCGGTGACCGCAGTTGTTCGCGCAGGTACCCCACGAGCGCGAACCCGTCGAACGCCGGCATGCGCACGTCGGAGATGACCAGATCGTACGGCCGAGTCCCGGCCGACGAAGCGGCCATGCACTCGAGCACCCGCCTCCCGTCCTCCACCGCGTCGACCTCGAAGCCCTCGCAACGGAGCGCCTCGGCAACGAGCGCTCGCATCTGCGCGTCGTCCTCGCCGAGCAGGACGAGCGGGGTTCTCGTTGGGTCCATTGCGCGGGGTAAAGCAGCTGGCGTGCCATCGGGTTGCGTTGCGGCCGTCCGCCGAAATCTCGTGCTGGCAGACAGCTCAAGCGAGAGTCATGCGGACACGTGTGCGTCAGTGCGACACGGAAAAAGGCGCGGACGCGAACGGTGAGCGCCGTCTCACCCCTCGTGCGCGCGCTTGTCTGCCGCGAAGCGCTCGAGCTTTCGATAAAGCGTCTTTCGCTCGATACCGAGCACCCGCGCGGCCACCGACTTGTTCCCGCCGACCGCTTCGAGCACGCGTAGCACGTAGCGCCGCTCGATCTCCTCCAGCGGCGCGAGCTCCGACGGGTCGTCGCCAGCCACGACCATGTACGACGGGGTGTAGGCCACGATCTTCTCCGGAAGATCGTCGACGGTGATCTCCTCGAAGCGGGCCAGCGTGACGGCTCTCTCGATGCAATTCTGCAGCTCGCGCACGTTACCCGGCCACGAGTAAGCCACGAGCTTCTCCGCAGCCATCGCGGCGATCCCGCGCACCGCCTTCGAGGTCCGCCCAGCGAATTGCTTCAGGAAGTGCTGTGCCAGCACGAGCACGTCGCCGGCGCGCGCGCGCAGCGGCGGGAGGGCGATGTTGACCACGTTGAGCCGGAAGTAGAGGTCCTCGCGCAGCCGCCCCTCTTCGATGGCCGTCTCCAGGTCGCGGTTCGTCGCGGCGACGATCCTCACATCGACGGGTTGCTCGGTCGTCCCCCCCACCGGGCGCACGCGCCGCTCCTGGAGGACGCGCAGGAGCTTCGGCTGCAAGGAGAGCGGCATGTCGCCGATCTCGTCGAGGAACAACGTTCCGCCGTGGGCTTGCTTGAAGAGCCCCATGTGCGCCTCGCGCGCGTCGGTGAAAGCCCCACGGACGTGACCGAACAGCTCGCTCTCGATCAGCGCCTCGGGGACGGCGCTGCAGTTGATCGCCACGAACGGCCCGTCTTTCCGACGGCTCTGCGCATGCAAAGCGCGCGCGACGACCTCCTTGCCCGTGCCGCTCTCGCCGGTGATGAGCGCCGACGCCTCCGACTCCGCGACGCGCGCGAGCAGATCGTAGACCTTCCGGATCGCCGAGCTCTCCCCTACGAGCGGCTCGAAGCGCCCGGCCTCGGCCACCTCCGTCCGCAGGCGCTTCACTTCTTCGCGCAGCGCGCGGTGCTGGACGGCGCGGCGCAGAGACATCGCGAGCGCGTCGAGCTTCACCGGCTTGCTCATGAAGTCGTATGCCCCGGCGCGAATGGCCGCGACCGCCGTCTCGAAGTTGCCGAAGCCTGTCAGCAACACGACCGGGACATCGGGGCGCGCGGCGATCATCCGCTCGCAGAGCTCGATGCCGCCCGTCCCGCGCATGTTCAGATCCGTGAGGACCACGTCGAAGTCCTCCGTCGTCGCCAGCGGCAGAGCCTCGTCGGCCGACGTGCGCCAGGTGACCCGGAACCCCCGCCCCAAGAGCCCCGCATCGAGCGTCTCGCAGAGAGTGCGATCATCGTCGACCAGGAGAACCCGCGCCATGGCGAGCGTGTTCGGTTCGATCATGGTCCCCATCTAGGCCTCTTCGGTGCGCGGCAAATACATGGAGAATCGAGTGCCGCGACCGACCTCGCTCTCCACCGCGATCCACCCCCCGTGGTCACGGACGATCCCATACGCCACCGAGAGCCCGAGCCCCGTCCCCTCCCCCACGTCCTTGGTGGTGTAGAACGGCTCGAAGACGTGCGCGAGGTTCTCGGGCGCGATTCCCGGCCCCTCGTCCTTCACGCGCAGGCAGACGTAGTCGTCCTCCTTGCCGCCGAGATCGACCGGCGGGCGCACGCGCTCGCGCGCGATGCGTACCTCGACCGGGTGACCCTCGTCGCTCGCTTGAATGGCGTTGACCAAGAGATTCGTGAGCGCCTGCTGGATTTGCATGGCGTCCGTGGACGTGACGACGTCGTCGTCCTTCGAGATGACGTTCAAACCGATGCTTTTCTTCCTAGCCAGCGGGCGAACGAGATCGATCGACTGTTTCGCCATCTCCACCAGATCACTCCGCTTCTTTTCGGGGCCGCGCCGCCGCGCGAACGTCAGCAGCTGGCGGATGATCCGGGCCATCCGCTCGCTCGCATCGACGACGATCTCTGCGTACTGCTTCGCCGGCTCGCCCGTGACCTCGCCGGACGCGATCATCGTGGCGCGTGCTTCGATCACGTTGAGCGGCGTCCCGAGCTCATGCGCGATCCCGGAAGCGAGCGTCCCGACCGTCTTCAGACGGTCGGCGTGGCGAAGCTGCTCCATCGCGTCGACGCGCGCCGCCGACTCCGTCCGCACCCGCTCGACCAGCTCTCCGAGCTGCGCGGACATCGAGTTCATTTCGTTCGCGAGGTCGCTGAATTCATCGTGCGCCGGGAGGACCAACGGCCCCTCGAAATCCCCCCGCCCCACCCGCCGAGCCTTCTCGACGAGCGCGCGCGTCGGACGCGCGACGAGCCAGACGCTCAGGAAGAACGAAACGACCAGGAGGATCGAGTTGTTGATCAGGTTGTTCTTCGTGACGTCCGCGATCGTCCTCTGCACGAACCCCTGCTCGGGTGCGAGCGACGCAGAGACCTCGATCGCGCCACGGGCGGCGCCGTCTATGACCACGGGTGCGTACGCATAACGCCGCTCTCGATCGACGGCGTGCGCAACCTCCTCGCGCTTCATCCGGGTCAGCGCCGCGCAGTCGATCGTCCCTGCCGCCGGGAGCTCTGCCGGGTCTTCGCAGACCCACCGGACGCGCACGCTCTCGTCGTGATGACTCACGTGCACGATCATCGCCTGCGCGGCGGACTCCCCCTTTGCGCTCCACACGCCCTGGGCGGCGTCCGTCATCGACTGGGCCACGAGCGTCACGTCGCGATCCCTGTCCTCGCTGTACGTCTCCGACTCGCGCTGCACGCGCCGGTACGCTCCGTTCGCGTGGATCACGAGCGTGACGGCGATGAACGCCAGGGTGAGCTTCGGTACGAGCTTCATCGGTCTGGACCGGGGCGCTCCAGCGCCCCGCTCAGTGAATCGCTAGCACGAGAAGCGCGACCGCGACCCTTGCATCGGACGAACAGGCCCGTCGGCGTGACGAACCGCCGGACGCCGTGAAGGCGGACGGATCAGTGCCAGTGATCGAGCGGGAGCGGCTCGTCGAGCGGCCACGACTCGCTCGTGCGCTTTTCGTGCACGGTCGCACTCGCTGCGTTCGGTTTGTACGTGTGGCTGGCCGCGGGGAACGCGCGCGTTTGCACCTCGCCGACGTACTCGCGCACCGCGCCCACGATCGCGTCGCCGAGCTGCGCGTACCGCTTCGCGAACTTCGGCGAGTGCCCGCGGATCATGCCCAGAAGATCGGTGCAGACGAGCACCTGCCCGTCGCAGGCCGAGCCCGCACCGATACCGATGGTCGGAACGCTCACCTCTTCGGTCACGCGAGCCGCGAGGTCCGGAGGAATCGCCTCGAGCACGATACAGAACGCGCCCGCCTGCTCCAGCGCGCGCGCATCGGTGATGACCTTCTCGGCGGCCTCGTCTCCCCGCCCCTGCACCTTGAAGCCGCCGAAAGCGTGCACGCTCTGCGGCGTGAGCCCCACGTGCCCTACGACCGGGATCCCGGCGCGCACGATGCGGAACACGCTCTCGGCGATCTCGACGCCCCCTTCGAGCTTCACGCTCTCGAAGGCCCCTTCCTTCATCAGCTTCCCGGCGCTCTCGACGGCCTGGAGGGCCGACACCTGGTAGCTCATGAACGTCATGTCGCCGACGAGGTGCGCCCGCGTGATGCCGCGAGCAACGGCGCGCCCGTGGTACGCGATCTCCTCGAGCGTGACGGGGATGGTGTTCGCCAGACCCTGGACGATCATGCCGAGCGAGTCGCCGACGAGGACCATGTCCACGCCCGCTTCGTCGACGAGGCGGGCCATCGTGTAGTCGTAGGCCGTGACCATCGCGATGGGCGTCTGGCCTTTGCGCGCGCGCAGCTCGGGTACGGTGACCTTCCGCACGGGGGCCGCGATAGCGTTCGCGTACATGAGCAGTCTCCTTCGGGTCGCGGCCAGGGGGGCGTCGCGCGGAGCACCGAGCTCCTGCACGCGCGTCTGGTCCACGCCTGTCTGTACATGTAGCGCTAGCGACCCCTGCCTGCAAACGGCCTCGGCCCCCCCCCCCAAAGGACGGGCGGGGCGACCGTGTCACCGTCCGCGCGTCGCGGCGCCCCGACGTGGTAAAGGGGGGGCCGCATGAAACGTGGACGCGGAGTCACCGCGCTGCTCCTCGGGTTGCCGATTCTCCTCGCCTGCGGGTGCGAGCGGCCCCCCAGCGCCGACCACCTGCAGGAATGGACGCCCGCCGACCACGACCGCGTCGAAGACCAGGCGAACGTCGCCAAGGGGCAGCAGGCGGCCCAGGCCAAGGGGGGCAGCGGCACCGAGAACCTCATTGAAATCACCTGGCAGCAGGGGTGTGCGACCTGCCACGGGCGCACGGGCCACGGCGACGGCCCTTCCGGTCCGATGGTGAACCCGCCCGATCTCACCCGAGCCGACCTGCAGGCCAGCGTGAGCGACGAAGACATCGCCACAATCATCCGCAACGGCAAGAACCGCATGCCGAAGTTCGACCTCCCCGCCTCCGTCGTCACGGGGCTGGTAGCCAAGATTCGGTCGCTGCGCAGCCGGTAATGGAGCAGACGACGCGGCGGCGCGTGGCGCTTCTGGTCGTGGCGGGCACGGCCGCCGCCGTTTACTTCACCCTGGCGCCGCACTGGCCGAAGGACAACGTCGTTCACGTCGTCCTGGGAAACGCGTCAGCCGAGGTGGAAGAGCTGCGCGTCGGCTACGCGCCGGCCGCGAAACATGATGGAATGGCCGAAGACTGGACGCGCGAGGCCGCCTTCCGCTTTCCTGACGGAAGCGCGCCTCGCGTCGTGACGCACGAGCCGCGCCTCGCTGACGGGGAATACGTGGTGGAGATTGAGATTCTGACCCGCTCAGCATCCGTGGTCGCCGATGGGGGATTCGAAGCTCCCCCGGGCCCGGTTCACAGCACGCTTCTTCGGCGCCGCGTAACGTTTCAAGGCAACACGACCTCCCTCGACATCTCTGGCTCGATCGACCGATGAGCGACATCGAAAAACCTGACAGCGAAGACTCCCCCGCCATCGAGACCCGTGCGGTCGGTTGGCGTCCCGCCGGGCAGCTCGGTCTCCAGGCGGTTGTCCTCTCCGGCAACCACAAGGGGCAGAGCGTCGTCCTGGGGGGGCATACGCGCATCGGGAAGTCGGGGGACAACGACATCACGCTCACCGACGACACGGTCTCGCGCCACCACTGCGAGCTGCTCCGCGCCCCCGACGGCGTCCATGTCCGCGACCTCGAGTCGACCAACGGCACGCGCATCGACGGCACGCGGATCCGTGAAGGGGTGCTCGGCACCGGTCAGGTCCTGAAGGTCGGCGAGGTGGAGATCGCCATCCGGCCGACGCAGCAGAAGGTCGAGGTGCTGCCGAGCGACAAGACGCACTTCGGGTCGGCCATCGGCCAAAGCCTGGCCATGCGGACGATCTTCGGCATCCTGGAGCGCATCGCGCCGACGGACGCCACCGTGCTCCTCGAGGGGGAGACGGGGACGGGCAAGGACGTGCTGGCGCGCGGCATTCAGCAGATGAGCACGCGAGCCAAAGGGCCGTTCATCGTGGTCGACTGCGGCGCCGTCTCGTACTCGCTCATCGAGAGCGAGCTGTTCGGGCACGAGCGTGGGGCGTTCACGGGCGCCGTGAGCTCGCGCCAGGGAGCGTTCGAGCTGGCCGACTGCGGGACGGTGTTCCTCGACGAGATCGGCGAGCTCCCGCTCGACGTGCAGCCGAAGCTGCTCCGGGTGCTGGAGACGCGCGAGCTCCGGCGCGTGGGTGGGAACCGCACCGTGAAGACGAATGTCCGGATGATCGCCGCGACGAAGCGCGATCTGTTGCGCGAGGTTCAGTCGGGCAAATTCCGGGAAGACCTCTACTTCAGGCTCGCGGTCGTCCCGGTCACGGTGCCGCCGCTGCGCGCGCGTCGCGAGGACATTCCGACGCTCGTGACCAACATGCTCCGGGCGGCCGCGCAGACCGGAACCGGCGAGCCGCTGACGGTCTCGCCTGAGACGATGCAGGCGCTGATGGCGCACGATTGGCCAGGAAACGTGCGCGAGCTCCGCAACGTGCTCGAGCGCGCGGTCTATATGGCGCAGGCCACGGGGAGCCGCGAGCTCGGAGGCATCGCTCTCCCCTCCGGAAGCGGCGGCGCGACGGACTCCACGTTCCACTTCGAGCCGGCCAAAAGCTACCGCGAGACGCGCGCCAAGTACGACACCGAGTTCGAGCGCCGCTACGTGAAGTGGCTGCTCGGGCGCCACGCAGGCAACGTGAGCGCAGCCGCGCGCGAGGCCAAGATGGACAGGAAGCACCTGCACGACATGGCCAAGAAGCACGGCCTCCGCGGCAACGATCCCGAAGAGTAGACGCCCCGCTCCCGGGCTTCGTCTGCGCGTGCGCGGGGGCTCAGAAGAACGAGATCGACGCGTTCAGCCCGAAGATCCACGCTCGTGTGTTCGCCAGCGGGATCCCGGCCAGCGTGAACTGCGAGTAGTCGAACTGGATCAGGTCGGCGGTACCTCCGAAGCGCAGCCCGGAGATGAACCCCGCGATGCGCCCGTTGGTCGGCGTGACGGAGTAGATCGCGCGCAACCCGACCGCGTAGCTCGTGAACGGCGAGAGCTCGCGATCGCCCGTCCAGTACTGCCCTCGCGGACCGAGCGGAGGGGCGCCGCCCGTGTAGTCGTCGCTCCAGAAGACGGCGCCGGTCTGCTTGTAGATACGCCCGCGAAGCGTCGCCCGGAACGAGTCACCGAAGTACTTCTCGAACTCCGCGGTCACGTCCCCCGAGCGGATGTTCCACGAGTCGGTGTACGCGCGAACTCCGACACGTACCGCCGCCTTGACCGGCTTCAGGAACCAGTTCGTTCGCAGCGCCAGCGCCTCGCGGGCGCGGTTGTCGGGCACGTGCTCCTGGGCCTTCACGCCGTCAGCCAGGACGACGCTGCGGTACGGGTCGCTCTGGAAGCCGTTGAGAATCTGCCCTGTGTAAACCAGCTGCGTCACGAACACGGGCGTCCACGCCTGCGACCAGCTCCCCTGGAAACCGTCGATCGCGATCGGGAGCGAGACGCGGAGCGGGTTCGACGTGAAGCACCCCTCGCTGCTCTCGAGCGCGAACCAGAGCGGCGTCGGGCTCGCCGCAGACTGCACGCGGTCGCAGACGTGATCGAAGTTCCGCGCGTAGTCGATTTCGAGCTGCGTATCGTGCTGGAAGAGGTCGGTGCGCGCGGCGACGTTGAAAGCGTTCGACCGGTAGTCGTGCTCTTCCGAGTAGGCGTAGCCGCCCGTGACCTGCACGTTGCCATTCTTCAGCGTGAAGCCGCCGTGGGCCTGGTTACGGAAGTCGTGCACGCTGGCGGTGGAGACGACGTCGGGGCCCGGGTGATTGGCGGCGTACGCCCCGCCCGCCTTCACCGCGACGCTCGCTCCCGACACGACGTCGGCTTCCCACCCCCCATTCACCTGGAGCCAGTCGAACGGCTGGACGGCGAGATCCGCCCCCGGTGAGTAGACCGTCATGTGCGTCTTGGTCGGGGCCTCCGTGTACAGCGAGTGCGTCGTATCGACGGTCACGGCCTGCGCGCGTGCCTCCGCCGCGGGGACGATCGAGCCGATCGCCACGCCGAGCCCTACGAGCCGTGCGCGGGTCGCTAGTTGCAACCGCACCCTCCACCCGCGACGCCGCTGCCGCCGTACGCCCCTTCACGGTTCGAGAAGGCATGTTCGCGCTGCGCCTGCGCATGCGCATCGTCGTCGAACACCATAGTCGGGTCGGCGAGGATCGCGCGCTGCTGCGGCTTGACCGTGACGCACGCGCTCGCCGAGAGGGCGAGCACGAGGCCCGTAAATGCGAGGAAGGTCGTACGCATGCGCATGCTTCTCAGAAGTACACTCCGAGCCCGCCTTCGTAGGCTTGCGCGTTGTAGAAGGAGTCGGCCGAAAACAGCGTGAGATTCGACGCTTCCAGCCGGACGAGGATGCGCCAGCGCAGCGCGATGAGCAGCCCGCCCCCGGCGCGCGCAGCGAAGAGGTCCTGGCGCTTCAAGACGAACGAGTCCGAGTTGGGGAAGATGCTGAGCCCCCCGCCCCCGATATCGAGGAACGGGCAGACGACCCAGTCGGGCGCGAGGTAGACCGACGCGCCCGCACCATAGAGGATCTCCGAACCGTCCGCGGTGAGCGCATCCCCGATGAAGAGATCGAGCGAGAGCGTGCGGTCCAGCACCAGCGACGGGCGGGCCTCCATGAAGCCGTACGTCGTGCTCCCCCCACCGGTGATCGGCGTGTGGAACGCGCCGCCGATGATCGCCAGACCACCATGCGCTCCAGTGAGCGGAGGAGGGGCGAAGAACCCCGGGCGTGACGGCGACCCCGGCTCGCCCGGGCGCACTGCGAACGGCTGTACCTCGTCTCCAAGTGCGTAGGCGACGCGACCGTCGGGGAGCAGCACGCGCAACCAGAACCCCGCGCCGGGCCGCCCGTCGAGCGCAAGCGTCTCGCCTCTGTGGGCCGTGTACACCACGCGGTAGGAGACCCCCGGGCCCGTGCGCACGTCGGCCTCGTCGACGACCACGCGCGCGAACGCCTCGGGCTCCGCGGCACGCGCGGGCACCGCAAAGAGCGCGACGGCTACGGCGAACCAGACGCTGCTCGCGAGGAGCAGGAGCGTCTTCCTCATTTGGTCGCCCACGTCTGGATGATGGTGACGACCGGGTCGGACAGCGTGAAGATCTGGCGCGGGTGGTTGTTCCCCGTGGGGCGAACGATGATGGGGGCGTTCAGGTAGTCGTCGCTCATCTCGAGCGACGCCGCCTGGAGGTTCGACTGTGCCGGGCTCCCCTCGCCCACCTGCGTCGAATCGAGCGGAATGTCCCCTCCGCCGCAGTCGATCGCGGGGTGCTGAATGAGCGCCATTCCGCTCACGGCCGCCGAGTTGTAGTGGCAGCCGTTCGCTGGATCCGTCCCGGCAATCCCCGACCCACAGCTCTTGGCGAACAACACCTGAGGCTCGACGTGGCAGTAGAAGTAGTTGGCGTCGAACGTTGCGGGAGGGATGACGAAATCCTGGCCGGGGTCGATCGTGGTGCACCCCATCGCCAACGCACCGCCAACTACGCAGAACGCCAAGGCGACCGCTGCACCGCAGGGGCGGAGTCGGGGCACGAGAGCGACGATAGCCCCTCCGTCGAAGCGGGGGCAACCGCATGAATCGCCGTTGCGTCGGTAGAGCCGGCCACCACACCGGCACGCTCCGCGTGTCTCGCCACGTGTCTCCTTGACCGCCGTGCGCGTCACCTGAACCACGATACGCGCAATTGGCGGAGCGCGACTTATTGCCGCGTCGCGACGTGAGCCCGCGGAATCATTTTCTTTTATGCTTCCCATATCCTACACACACCGACCTGGTTCACCTCGTGCAGTGCCACGGTCGACGCTTTTGCTTGCGTCAATGCGCTGCGACTCGGTAGAAGTTTGGCCGTCCCCTCGGGGTGTCGTAGCTTTACCTACATTCACGAAGCACTCGACCTCACGAGGAGAAACCCAACCCATGAAGCTGACCCCCTGGTTCCTTGCCGCGCTGGCGCCCATCGCCGTCGCCGGCTGCTCAGGGACGATTCTCGGTCATGTGGCGGTCCTCGCCGTGACGCTCGGGATTTTCGTCGGGACCCTGTCGCTCGGGAAGCACACGGCCGCCGACGCGCGCGCCGAGCGGGTGCAGCAGGTTCAGGTCGAGAAGTAGCCGCGCCGGCCGGCTCGTCCGTGAAGGTCGTTGCCCGTCGCGCACGCATGCGCGGAATGAAGTAGCGTCGCGATCGTGGACAGCACCGAGGCGAACGAGCCGGTGGACCGTCTCAAGCGAATCGACGAGTTCACGCTCGCCGACCTGGAGGCCGTGCGCCTCATCCTGCGGGGCGACTCCGTCATCGACTGGCATCGCCTGAACCTCTCCAGCGACTCCGAGATCGACGATCTCCTCCGCGCGCAAGAGTTCCACCCGGACGAGCCGGCCGACCGCGCACGCCTCGCTTCGATCAAGAACGAAGCGGTGAGCTACCTGCGGCGGCACTTCGAGTACCCGATCCCGAAGCCGGTCGAGCTGGCCACGGTCGAGGAGCTCATCCACACCGCGGCGGGCAGCGGCCACCGGCAGACCTGCGCGTGCACGATCTTGAAGTGCATGCACATCATCCACCACCTCGAGGGGCGCGAGCTGCTGTTCATGCTCCCGTTCTCGGACCAGGAGGTCTTCCATCACGTCGAGGAGAAGATCTACCGCGTCATCGGGAGCATGCTGGCGCACGGCTTTCCGATCACCGAGTTCGTGGGCGGGCGGAAGAACAAGGACTCGCTCTACACGAAGCTGCTGTCGAAGCAGGAGACGGTGGCCGCGCAGATCTACGACAAGCTCCGCTTCCGCATCGTCACGCGCTCGGTCGACGAGATCTTCCCGGTCATCCAGTACCTGACCAAGCGCCTCTTCCCGTTCAACTACGTAATCCCCGGGCAGAGCATCAACTCGATCTTCCGCTTCCGGAGCTACTGCCAGAGCCACCCGCACCTGGCCCCGATGCTCCCGTCGATGCAGGCCGGCAAGGACGACGAGATCACGCCGAGCGACAATCGCTTCAGCGCGGAATCGTATCGGGTCATTCACTTCGTGGTCGACATGCCGGTGCGCCTGCCTCGAAAGCTCCTCGAGCGCGCGCCCTCGAGCGCGTGGCCGCTCGGACCAATCATCTTCGTCGTGTGCGAGTTCCAGATCATCGACCGCGACACCGAAGCATCCAACGAGCAGGGCGAGGCGTCGCACGCGAAGTACAAGGAGCGGCAGAAGCGGGCCGTCATGCGCCGCTTGCAGCTGGGGATGCGCGAGATGAGGCTCCCCCCTCCCCTTCGCAGCGAGCCGTCGATCCCGGTGGCCGCGCCGGTCGATCTCCCGGAGGAGGAGCCGGTCGAGAAGCCCGTCCTCGCGACGCCGACGCCGAAGCCCGTGCCCCCGAAGTCACCCCCGACGCCGTCGCCAGGCACGAAGCGGAAGCGCGGCTGAGGGCCGGAAGCGCGTTCTACTGCGCCTGTGTCTCGCCGCTCACGGGCGGCGGCGCGATCGTTCCCGTCACGTCGCTCCCGCAGCCGCGGAGGATCACCGGCGAGAAGAAGAGGAGCAGGAAGAGCACGGCGCAAGCGGCGCCGATCCCGATCCCTTTCTTCAGCGCGTCCGCGTCGTAGGCCTCGGACGCCGCCCGGTGGAGCGCTGCCTGGCGCTCGCTCGCGTCAGCCGCGGCGCGCGTCGTCGTGATCAGCGCTCGCTCGGTCTTGCCGCTGTCGGGGGGGAAGTGGGCCACGTCGGTGAGCGCGAGCTTCGCCACTTCCCCCATTGCGTGCCGGTACCCCTTGCGCGCCTCGCCGAGCCCTTCGAGACGGGCGTCGGTCTGGCGGCGAAAGCGCTCCTCCTCGGTCGCGCGCTCCTTGCGCACCTGGGCGATCTGCTCCTGCACCTGCGCGACGCGGCGGCGCACACCGGCCAGACGCCCCTGGATCTCCGCGGCAATCGGCGCGAGACGCATCACCTCCGCGGTGGCCGCGTCGCGCTCGGTTACCCGCGCGGCGACGAACGCGTCGACCCCGAGCGCATTCATCGCCGGCGGCGCGAGGTTCGGAGAGGAGCCGGATGCGTCCGGGTCCATGATCGACGGGTCCGCCAGATTGAACGATCCGCTCCCGCGCCGCGCCGCCGCCGGAAAGCCTGGCTGCGAAGTGCGCACGGCCGCCCCCTGCCCGCTCACCGTTCGTTTCGGTGGTACGACCGCGCCGGCGGCGGGCACGGTCTGCGTGAACGCACCGCTCGTCGTGCGCTTCGGTGACCCCTGCGGCGGAGGCCCGGGGGGCCCGGCGCCCATCCGCGTCCCGGAGGAGGACGAGACGCGCGCGAAGTTTGCCGAAGACGTAGGCCCACGCCCCGGTTGCGTCCCCTGCCCCATTTGCCGCGGGATCACGGCGGAAGCCACCTGCGATGGCGGCGGCTCGATGATCAACGGCTGCCCGGTGAGCACCTCGTACGCGCCGCACACCGCATCCTGCATCGCCCGCGCGTCGGGCCAGCGCGCGGTGCTGTCGAACTTCAGCGCGCGGTCGACGAGCGCGACCACCGAGCGCGGCAGCCCCTGGGTGACGGTCGCGATGGACCGTGCAGGCTGGGTCGCAGTCTTGATGAGCTGCTCGTTCCCCGTCTGCCCCTCGTGCACGTGGTGGCCGCTGAGGAGCGTGAACATCGTCGCGCCCACGGCCCAGAGATCGGTCCGCCCGTCGACCGAGTCCCACTTCGCCAGCGCTTGCTCCGGCGCCATGAACGCCGGGGTCCCCATCACCGTGCCGGCGCGCGTCTCGGTGCCCCGCGACTCGAGCACTCGCGCGATGCCGAAATCGAGGACCTTCAACCCTCCGGCGGAGAGCAGGAACAGGTTCTCCGGCTTGATGTCGCGGTGCACGACCCCCTTGGCATGCGCCGCCGCGAGCACGTCGAGCAACGCCGCCGTGATCGACAGCACCTCCGCGAGGTCCATCCGGTTGCCGCAGTGCGCCCACCGGGCTTCGAGCGTCTCCCCTTCGAGTAGCTCCATCACGAGGTACGGGAGGCCGTCCTCCGATACGTCGTCGTCGAGGACGGAGAGCGCTCCGGGATGCCCGATCGTGTTCGCGGCGTACCCCTCGCGCACGAACCGCTCCCGCACGTTCGCGTCGTGGGCCAGCTCGGGCAGGAGCATCTTGATGGCGACGTGCTTCTGGTTCCGGTGCGTCGCCGAGTACACGACCGCCATCCCGCCGACGCCGACGAGCGCGTCGAGATGCCACTTGTCTCTGAGCACCGACCCGACGCGGGCCAGCGCGCGCGCCTCGTTATCGACGGCGACGCTCATGGTCGCCCTTCCGGGGGGCCCCCGGCCTGGTCGATCGCATTGCGCATCTCGATCTCCGCCCGCTTCGCGCGAGCCTCCGCGCACTTCGTCAGCGCGTCAGCCTCGGCGAACTCGCCAGCGATCTGCTTCTCCTCGATCTGGATCTGCGACAGCTGCGCCTCCAGCTCGGCGACCCGCGCGGCGTGCTGCGCCTGCCGGGACTTGTGCGCGTCGGCCTCAGCGGCCAGCACCGCATCGCGCTCTCGCACGACCGCTTCGGTCGCGCGTACCGCAGAGAACGCGGGGCCGAACGCCGCGAGCTTCTCGGCCTCGGGCCGGACGAGCTCCCCGTAGGTCATCAGCGCGTCCTCGGCGGCCCCTTGCGCCCGGTCTGCTTCGCGGCGCTTCTGCGCGGCTCGTTTCTTCAGGTCGGGGCGGAGCCGCAGCACGCGATACGCATAGAGCGGTGCGCGCCACCATTGCGACGGCGGGTCCCCGTAGTCGGACAGCGCGCGCGCCTCGTAGGCGTCCACCCCTCCGTCCGCCGCCGACCTGCGATCCATGGCCGACGGCACCGAGCCAGACGTCCGCTGCTGCGGCACGGAATCGCGGCCTGATGCTCCGGCCGGCGCGGCCGCCGGGATCTTCCCGGCCGACGGAACCTGGTCGCTGATCATCGGTGGGCCGTGGCTCAGATCGAGGTCCAGCTTGGCGCCGTCGCCGTAGTCGGAGTCGTCAACCTCGAAGTTTCGCGCCCCCGGGTCGTCGATCGCGCCGTGGATCACGGCGGGAGCCGGCGGTTTCGCTTGAGCCACGGTCGGCTTGGTGGGGGCGGTCTTCGGCGCCCGCGTCGGCAGAATAAGGTCTGGAACGTCGGCGCCGGCCGCCACGGGAGCCTCGTCGGTGCGCCGACCGCAGCGCGGACAAGGGGCGCCCGGGTCCGCAATCGCCGCTTTGCACCAAGGGCAGGCCGCCATGGCTCGGATGATACCAAGGATTTCGTTCGCCTCGGGCCCGCGTGACGAGTAGCTTGGCGCCGCTTTCCGCCAAGGTGATCCATGCGCCTCTTCGCCAGCCACGTGACCGCGATCGCCACAGAGTGCGTTCGTACCCTCCTCGCCTCGAAAGACATCGAGGCCGAGTCCCCCAAGGAGGTCGAGGCCGACGTCGAGTCGGTCCTCAAAAACTACCTCCAACAGGAGCGCGACGTGAACGAGCGCACCAAGGAGCTGCTCGAGCGGACCAACCGCGGCACCGGGGATTACAGCCGCGTACGCGAGCAAATCGCCGAGCAGGCGGGGATCAAGGTGGGCGACGAAGCGCTCGACTACCTGCTCGACCAGGTCGTCGAGATCTTCAACCACTCGCACAACGTCGACGAGATCTTCGTCGAGGACGTCGCCCTCCGCCGGAAGATGGCCCCCATCTTCAAGAAGCACATGGCGGTCGACTCCACCCTCGACGGCGACGTGCGCGCCCAGCTTCGTCACGTCCAGGAAGGGACGACGAAGTGGGACATCGAGTACGCCCGCGTGCTCGAGGCGACCAAGCGCAAGAAGGGCCTCGCCTGAGCAGTGGCTCGGCACCGGGAAAAAGCGGTTGGCCCAATCGACCCCGCTTCGTCTACCGTTGAATGATGCGGAGCATGACCGGCTTCGGGATGGGAGAAGCCCCGTTTGGAACGGGGAAGCTCTCCGTCGAAGTTCGGGGGGTCAACCACCGTTTCCTCGACGTGCGCGTCCGCGTACCAAAGGAGATGACCGAGCTCGCGTCGTTCGTCGAGCACCTGGCGCGCGAGCGGCTCACGCGCGGGCGCTTCGAAATCGGCGTGCGGGTCGACGGGATGCAGCTGGGTGCGGCGATCCTCGACCGCGACCGTGCGCGCGCCGCCTTCCAGCAGCTGTGCGAGCTGCGAGACGAGCTGGCGCCGGGGTCGGACGTGCCGCTCGGGCTTCTGTCGGCGATTCCCGATCTGTTCGTCTCCACGGTGGAGCGGGAGAGCGACGCCCTGCGCGCGTCGCTGCGCCGCGCGTTCGAGCTCTCCGTGAAGTCGCTCGACGAGATGCGCGAGCGCGAAGGGGGCGCGCTCGGGCAGGACCTCGTGAAGCGCCTGGAGACCGTGCGGCGAATCGCCAAGCAGGTCGCCCTGCGCGCGCCCGAAGTCATCGACGTTCATCGTCGTCGCTTGAAGGAGCGCGCAGAGCGGTTGCGCCTGAGCGCCGAGCTGACGGGCGTGGACCCGGGGCGGCTGGAGCAGGAGATCGCGCTCTTCGCCGAGCGCGTCGACATCGCCGAGGAGCTCACGCGCCTCGAGAGCCACTGCGCGCAGTTCACCTCGCTCATCTCGAGCAGCGAATCCATCGGGCGGCGGCTCGACTTCCTCCTGCAAGAGATGGCAAGAGAGGCGAACACGGTCGGCGCCAAGAGCCCCGACGCGCCGATTTCGCACGCCATCGTGGAAGTGAAGGCGGAAATCGAGCGGATGCGCGAGCAAGTCCAGAACGTGGAGTGAAGACGGAACGATGGCGCACGATTTCCTGCTGTTGATCCTTTCGTCGCCGAGCGGCGCCGGGAAGACCACGCTCACCAGGCTCCTCCAGGAGCGGTACCCCGACCTGCGCTTCAGCGTCTCGCATACGACGCGCCCGCCGCGCGCGAACGAGGTCGACGGGCGCGACTACCACTTCGTCGACCGCCACCGCTTTTGCCAGCTCGTCGCCGAGGGGGCCTTCGTGGAGTGGGCCGAGGTTCACGGCAACCTGTACGGCACGTCGGTCGGCGAGATCGAGCGGGCGCGGCAGAACACCGGCTGCCGCGGGATGATCTTCGACATCGACTACCAGGGGGCGCGCCAGATCCGCGCGAAAGTGCACGACGCCATCGGCGTGTTCATCCTCCCCCCGTCGATGGACGAGCTCGAGAAGCGGCTCCGGGCGCGCGCCAGCGACACCGAAGAGGTCATTCAGAGGCGCTTCGCCGCGGCCAAGCGCGAGATCGACCATTACGCGCTCTTCGACTACGTCATCGTGAACGACGACCTCCCGCGGGCCTTCGACCACCTCGCCGCCATCGTCCTGGCCGAACGGTCGAAGCGCGCCCGGAGGGCACATCTCGCCGAAGCGCTCTTGCGTACGCCTCCGAAACCCGAATAAAGCGTTCACCTCGTCATGAGTCACACCCTGGCAGTGCTCGGAGGGAGCGGTTTGTACGAGCTCGACGGGCTCACCCACGTCGAGCAGGTCCGCGTCGACACCCCCTACGGCCCCCCCAGCGACACCATCGTCCGGGGGCGGCTCGGCGACACGACCGTCCTCTTCCTCCCCCGCCACGGTCGCGGCCACCGCGTTCCGCCGCACGCCATCAACTTCCGCGCGAACGTCTGCGCGCTGAAGAAACTCGGCGCGACGCACCTCGTTTCGGTCAGCGCCGTGGGGTCGATGAAGGAAGACATCGCGCCCGGCGATCTGGTCGTCGTCGATCAGTTCATCGACCTCACCAAGAGGCGCGTTTCCACGTTCTTCGACGAAGACGTCGCGGCCCACGTGATGTTCGCCGACCCGGTCTGCCACCACCTCGCCGGGCGCCTCGAGAAGGCTGCGGCCGAGGCGGTCGCCGCCGAGGAGTCTTCGAGCAAGGTGCACCATGGCGGCACGTACGTGTGCATCGAGGGGCCGCAGTTCTCCACGCGCGCCGAGAGCCTCGTGTACCGCTCGTGGGGCGTCTCGGTCATCGGGATGACGTCGATGCCGGAGGCGAAGCTCGCCCGCGAAGCGGAGCTCCCCTTCGCGACGCTGGCGCTCGCGACCGACTACGACTGCTGGCACGAGTCGGAAGAAGACGTCACGGTGGAAGCCGTGCTCGCCGTCATGAAGAAGAACGTGTCGCTCGCCCGCCGCGCCATCGCGTCGCTCGCTCGCGCGCTCCCCGACCCGGCCGTGAGTCGTGCTCACGGCGCCATCAAGGGGGCCATCATGACGGCCCCCGAAGTGATGTCCCCTCGCGCGCGGGCTTCGCTCGCCTGGCTCTTGGATCCCTCTGGAGGCTCGTCTTGAAGCAAGAAGTTCTGGTCGTTGGTTCGGTCGCGTTCGATGACCTCGAGATGCCCACGGGTTCGTTCCCGGACGTGCTCGGTGGGGCGGCCACGTACTCGTCTCTCGCCGCGTCGCTGTTCACCCACACGCGCCTCGTGGGGGTCGTCGGGACGGACTTCGACGAAGCGAACGTCAAGATGCTCCAGGCGCACGGCATCGACACCGCCGGCCTCGAACGCGCGAACGGGCGCACCTTCCGCTGGAAGGGGCGGTACGCGCCGGATCTCATGAGCCGCACGACGCTCGACACGCAGCTCAACGTCTTCGCCGATTTCCGGCCGAAGATCCCGGCCGCCTTCAAGAGCTCGCCCTACGTCCTCTGCGGGAACATCCACCCGCGCCTGCAGCTCGAGGTCGTCGAGCAGGTGGAGCGCCCGAAGCTCGTCGCCGCCGACACGATGAACTTCTGGATCTCGGGCGAGCCCAAGGCGCTGGCCGATCTGCTCCGGAAGATCGATCTGCTCATCATCAACGACGAAGAGGCGCGCGAGCTCTCGGGTCACCACAACATCGCGCGCGCCGCGGCCGAGATTCTCCGCCGGGGCCCCAAGCAGCTCATCATCAAGCGCGGTGACTGCGGCGCGCTCCTCTTCGACTCGCACGGTGCGTTCTTCGTCCCGGCCTACCCGCTCGAGGACGTCGTGGATCCGACCGGCGCGGGCGACTCGTTCGCCGGGGGGCTGATGGGATACCTGGCGCGACACGACGACACGTCGGCCCACGCGATGCGTCGTGCGCTGTTCTTCGCGTCCGCGCTGGGCTCGTTCTGCGTCGAGGGAATCGGCACGACGCGGGTGGCCAAGCTCACGCCGGCGGACGTGGCGCGCCGCATCGAGCAGTTCCGCGCGCTGGTCGACTACGGGGGCAAGCTCGACTTCGCCCACGAGGCCTGAGCTGCCGATCATGACAAACCGCGCGCAAAACGCGCGGCGCCGCGCGGCCGTCTGCTAGCGTTTCGAAGTTGTCTTTGGTCTGAGGGTTCGCGAGGGAGGCTTCCAATGAAGGGTTGGGCGGCGTTAGGGCTTTCGGTTGTCTGCATCGGGGTCGCCTGTGCAGGCCTTGGAAACGCGTCGTGTTCGTCGAACTCGGACGGCGACGACGACGACACTCTCACCGACTCGGGGACCACCCAGTCGTGCGACGGCGGTCCCTCGTACTCGGGTACCGCGGGACAGGCGTGCGTCGCACCGCCGGCCACGATCCCCGATCCCGCGTGCGACGATGCCGTGCAATCGGGCTCCGCCAACGGTGTCGAGTCGCTCTGCCCGACGACCCCGCCCAGCCCCGCGTGCAGCCTCTCCGCGTGCCAGGCAGCGTCGGTCGCCGCCGGAAGCTGTGAGCCGCTGGCGAACAACCCCGCCGCCGGGCCGTGGAACTTCCGCATGCGCCGCCTCATCGTCGCCGCCCCGCCGAACCTCGCGAGCACGACCATCCAGAACACGGTCGTCACGAACGGCGTCGACATGAACGAGAAGCAGTGCGGAGAGGTCGGCACCGGCGCGTTCAGCTGGCTGATCAGCGTGACGCCCGACGGCCCCGACGCCGGCACGGGCACGATCAAGACCGGCGGCGCCCCGCCGTGCGACCTCCCGAACCCCGTCGCGGGCTCGACGCCTGGAACGTGGTCGTGCGACCCGTTCACGACCGGTTACTGCTTCGTGAACAAGACGCTGGGCAACCTGCAGATCGGGCCGGCGACCGGGAACGTGGTGAAGAACTGCGACGGAAGCTGGTCGACGACGACCGTGATCCCCACGCTCAACATCCCGATCTACTACCAGGGGAACATCATCACCCTCCCCATCAGCAACGGCGCGATCGAGGGGATGCAGATCTCGCCCGATGGCAACTGCGTCGGCAGCTTCAACCCGGGCGCGCTCAACAGCGACTGCACCGATCAGTACACCGACTGCTCGAAGTGGAAGACCGACGGGGCGCTCACCGGGTACATCACGCTCGAGACGGCGGACACGGTGAAGGTCGACCTGCTGAACGAGAGCCTCTGCGTCGTCTTGACGAACTCGCAGGGCGTACCTGATGCGACCGGCTTCAAGTATTGCGGCCGCAACGCCGACGGGAGCATCAAGTACCCCGGCGACTACTGCTCAACGACTAAGGCGCCGGGAGGCTGCAACGACTCCTTCTGGCTCGCGGCGACGTTCGCGGCGTCCGCGGTGAACATCAACGACGGCACGACATCCGGCCCGGACGGCGGGCCGAACCTCGACTGCCTTGGTGGCGGTTCCAGCAACGTGGATGCGGGCACTGACTCCGGTACCCCTGCGAGCGACGCCGGGAGCGACGCGAGCGACGCGGCTTCCGACTGAATCGCGCCTAGAACGCAGCGTTTCGAGCGCGCCGTTGCGAGGAGGGCATGCCTCCTCGTGACGGGGCTGCACGCGACTCGCACGTAGAGATACGTGTCGCCGGAGAGAGCATGCCTCCTCGCCGCGGAGAGGTGCATCTCGCTCGCCGAGATGCGTGTCTTCGCCGCCAGGAGACGCCTCTCGGCGGTGAGGATGAACGTCTCCGCGCCGGAGAGGTACGTCTTCGCCGCGGAGAGGCGTGGCTTCGTCGCGGAGAGGTGCGTCTTCGCGGCGGAGAGACACGTCTCCCCCACGGAGATGTACGTCTCCACCGAGGAGAGAAGCGTCCTCGTCGCGGAGATGCGTGTCTCCTTCGCCGAGACGCGCATCTCGCCGAGCGACACACGCGTCTCCAGCCCGTGTCGGAGTCGCGACCATGACGCGCGGATTGATATTGACGGCACGCGTCATGGCTACCTTACCTACCTAACTGCGTTTCCGCCGCGTCGGAGACGCCGATGACACTGGCGCCTCCCTCGCGCGCGGCGTCAAAGTCCGCCTGAGCGCGCTTCTTTTCGGCGGATCGCACGACCGGGTGAGGCGGAACCGTCTGCGCGCGCGCGACTTTCGGGAGGTCCCTATGCATCGTTCTTGGTGGCGGCAGGCGCTGGTCGTCGTTCTCTTTCTTCTGATCGCGTCCTGTAGCGGCGGAGGATGCTCGAGTGGCTGTTCGAGCTGCGGCATCGAGCCGCTCCCGGCAGGCTTCCCGAGTACCAACACGATCCCGAACGCCGCTTCGGCGCGCGTGACGCAGCAGGGGCTCGCGTTCCTGAGCGCCAACATCGGGACGCTCGCCACGAGCCTGCTCGGGCGAAGCGGCACGCCGGGGGTCATCGACTTCGACATCCCGACCGACACCATCTCGACCTCGGTCATCGGCATCAGCGTCTCCTTGACGGTCTGCCCGAACGGCCCGAACGCGACGAGCAGCCCCCCCGAGTGCGTGGCCGAAATCGAGATCGGCAGCGCAGCCCTCACGGTCGGCACCGCGACCCCCGACAACCTCACTCTGACGGGCACCATCCCCATCCGCGTGCGCGATCTCCCGGTCAGCACGCCGGTCGGAACCATCGCCATCGGAGTCGGCTCGGGCGGTTCGTGTCCTTCGAGCGGTGTCTCGGACGCGAACTTCGCGAACTTCCCGATCACGGTGAACCTGCCGCTCGTCGCCGACCCGAACGCGCCGCACGCCGGGTACACGATGATCGACGCCGCCAACGCGGCCGTCTCCGTCACGATCTCCTCGAGCGATCTCCAGCTGTGCAGCAGCTGCGGCATCCTCGACGTGCTCTGCAACCCGATCCTCAGCATCCTCCCGGGCCTGGTCGTCGGGCCGCTCCAGACGGCGATCAACGGCGAGGTCCAGAACCTCCTGAAGACGGACCTCTGCACCAAGGCGAACGCGGCCCTCGACCCCCCCTGCCCCACCGGCACGAACCCCGGTGACGGCGGCCTCCCCACCGTGCTCGCCGACGGTGGCGTCAACGGCAGCGAGCCGACGTGCGTGCTGAACACCGACCCGACGACGTGCCTCCCGATCGAGATCGGCACCGAGGGGCACATGAACCTCGGCGCGCTCCTGGCGAGCATCTCGCCCGGCACGAGCGGCGCGGTCGACTTCATGCTCGCCGGCGGCGGCGCGATGAACCCCGCGAACAGCGGCCTCACGCTCGGCCTCCTCGGCGGCGCGACCCCGTCGCCCCAGAGCGACTGTGTCCCCGTCGCAGCGAACCCGATCCCGACTGGGCTCATTCTCCCGAACGAGATCACGGGCAATTCACTCACCGCGCCCTGGCCGACCAGCGATCCGGGCCCCGACTTCGGCATCGCGATCAACAACCTGTTCCTGAACTACGCGTTCGGCAGCGCCTACAACAGCGGCCTGCTCTGCCTCGGCATCACGACCGACAGCGAGCAAGAGCTCAACACGGGCCTCGTGAGCTTCCTCATTCCGTCGCTGAAGACCCTCACCTTCGAAGAGAAGGGGGCGGCGATGGCGATCACGACGCGGCCGCAGCAGGCGCCGATCATCACGCTCGGCGATGGCTCGAACCTGACCACGTCGCCGCTCATGTCGATCTTGATGAAGAGCTTCGCGATCGACTTCTACACGTGGAGCGAGGACCGCTACATCCGCGCGTTCACGTACACGGCCGATCTCACCATCCCGGTGAATCTGACGAGCAGCAGCGCCGGGATCCTCCCGGCCATCGGCACGCTCACGCTCGCGAACGCCGTGCTCTCGAACAACGTGCTCATCACCGACAACCCGACGAACGTCGCCAACGCGCTCAGCTCGATCATCGGCGGCCTCGTGGGTCAGCTGATCGGAAGCGGCTTCTCGCCGATCAACCCCGGCAGCGCGCTCGCCAGCTACGGCCTCGGGCTCAACTTCCCCACCGGAGGCATCCGCGAGCTGACCAACGGGAGCCAGACCTTCATCGGCCTCTTCGGCGACCTCACGACCGCCACCGCGCAGGAGATGCCGGTGATCGACACGACCGTGAGTCTGGCGGAGCTCACCGTGCACCCCGAGGGGATGAAGCTCAACACGGTGAGCCCGGAGACGGCTCCGTCGCTTCACGTGATGTTCGGCTCCCCCGCCGACGACGGCGCGCAGGCCGTCGAGTACTCGTGGCGGCTCGACAAGGGGACGTGGAGCGAGTGGGCCCAGGGGCGCGACGTGACGATCAAGGACCCGATGCTCTACATGCAGGCCAAGCACGTCCTGCAGGTGAGCGCGCGCGTCGTCGGCAAGCAGGCGTCGCAGGACCCGACGCCGGCGCAGCTCCCCTTCACGATCGACGTGTTGCCGCCGAACGTGACGGTCGATGAGTCGGACACGGCCCCCAGCGGCTTCGTCATCGACGCCTGGGACATCGTGAGCCCCGTGGCCTCGCTCACGGCCCGGACCCGCGGGACGGATACGACGGGCAAGGTCGGCGAGTGGACCGAGTGGATGCCGCTCGCGCAGGCGCAGATCGGGTCGGGCATCAGCGCGATCGACATCGAGGTGCAGGACGAGGTCGGGAACATCGGCAAGATCAGCCCCCAGCTGATCCGCGGACGCCCCGATCCCACCCTCCCGGTCACCGGCGGTTGCGCGCAAGGGTGCACGGCCGCGTCGCAGTCGGGGAGCGGTTGGCCGGCGATCGTGCTCGGCCTGGCCGGGCTCGCCGCCCTCTTCGCGCGACGACGGACCTCGCGCGCCGCCTCGGCGGTCCTCGCCCTCGGCTCGATCGTCGCCGTCGCATCGACGAGCCAGGGGTGCTCATGCGGAAGCGGCGGGGGCGCGGAGACCAACAACGGCGGCGGGAGCGACGCCGGCAAGGACACCGGGGCGTCGGTCTTCGAGCCGGACGGCGCCCTCGTCGTCGAAGACGCCGGGCCGGTCTGCGGCCCGCAGTGCAACCAGCCGTGCGGTCCCCCGCTGCCGCAGGGCCTCGTTGGAACCTACACGTCGATCGCCAAGGCCGCGGACGGCACGATCTGGGTCGCCGGCTACAACGACGCCGCGGTCGACCCCGCGAACGGCATCCAGGCGCTCTACGGCGACCTGGTCGTCGGCAAGTACGACACGACGGTGCAGAAGGTGGCGTGGGTGACCGTCGATGGTCTCCCCCCGAAGCCGTCGGACGGCTCGTGCCCGGTGAACGATCCGAACGGCTGGCGCGGCGGCGACAGTGACCCGGGGCCGGACGTCGGGCTCTGGACCAGCATCCAGCTCGACGCAAACTCGCACCCGATGGTCGCCTATTACGATGCGACGAACGCGGCGCTGAAGTTCGCGTCCTCGAGCGACGGCGTGACGTGGGCGACGCACACGGTCTACTCGAACACCGGCTCGGACATCGGGAAGTACGCGAAGCTGCTCGTCGTGGGCGGCAAGCCCGCCATCGCGTACATGGAGGTGGATACGGGGACGAACGGCTACTCGACGAGCCGCGTGTCGGTCGCGCAGGCGAACGTCGCGCTCCCCGCGAAATCGTCGGACTGGACGATCACCGACGCCCTCGTCGACAACGAGAGCCCCTGCCGCGCCGTGGACTGCACGACGGGACAGGCGTGCGTCACGTCGACGGGCGTATGCACCGCCATCTCCGGCGGATGCGACGCCGCGTGCTCGTCGACCGAAGCGTGCATCGAGGCGAACGGCGTCGCGACGTGCACCAAGATCACGGGTGCGACCAACATCAGCGACTACCCTGACTCGATCGGCGACTACATCAGCCTCGCGGCGACGTCGACCGGCCTCGGCATGGTCGTCTACGACCGCGTTCACGGCAACCTGCTCGGCCTGACGAACTCCGGCGGCTCGTGGACGCAGACCATCCTCGACGGCGAGGCCGGCTCTCGCGACGCCGGGACGGCCGTGGACACGGGCGACGACGGCGTGGGGGCTTCGCTCTTCGTGGCCGCGAACGGTGACTGGCACGTGAGCTACGTGGACGGCATCTCCGAGACGCTGAAGTACCTCTACATCCCGGGTGGCACGCTCTCGACGACCCTGGTGCCGCAGCTCGTCGACAACGGCAGCGCGGTCGACGGCACCGCGTTCACCGATGGCCTCCACATCGTCGGCGACGACTCTTCGGTCCAGGCCAACGCCGACGGATCGATCTCGATCACCTACCAGGACTCGACCGCGGGGACGCTCCGCACGGCGACCGGCGCCCAGACCCCGGGAACATGGACGCTGCACGCCATCTCCCAGCCGAAGGAGTTCGCCGGGTTCTTCCCTCACTTCGTCCCGAACGACACGACGATCGCCAACTGGTGGCGCTGGGCCGACCAGACGACGCAGGTGATCTCGGGCGACGTTGCGATCGTCCCCGGCAAGTAAGCGAGCGAGCGAGCGACCTTCGAAGGTACCGGCTACGCAGCCACTTCGTCGCCGGCGACGGCGTCGAGGGTCCTGATGGCCGGGCCGGAGACGTGCTCGCGCTCGGTCGCGACGATCGCGAGGAGCTCCTCCTTCGTGACCGTGCCGGCGTCGAGCAGGGCCCGCATGTACCCGTCGACGTACCCGTGTGCCCGCGCGAGGCGGGCGTAGGTGCCGCCGGCGGACTTCGCGACGAAGACGTCGCGGAGCATCGTTCGGAGCTCAGTCAGCATCTCGAGTTTCGTGCGCATCGGCTCGCCTTTCGTCGCCCACCCGGGGTTTGTGGGTCGGGACCGCGCGTTGATCGCGGGTGCGCTCATTCCGGTAGTGGATTGGCCGAATGCGGGCCAAGTTTCGAATAGTGGTGCTTTGAATCGCGTTACGGTATCGAGGAGCCACGGTTGGCATGTCCGAAACGGAGCTCCGCGCCTTCGACGCGCTCGCGACGCACGGCCGCTTGAGCGACCTTGTCGCCCTCACTCGCGCCGTCGCGACCAGCGCGGCCGAAGGGCGAACGAGCGCCTGGATGGACGCCGCCAAAGTCCGCGCTCTGGCCGAAGAAGCGAAGCTCACCCAGGACGACGCGAAGACGCCGTTCGGTAACGCGCTCGCCGTCCTCGAGCGCGGCCCCGAGGACGACGCCGAGCGCGCGCTGGCCCGGGCGATGTGGGCGCACGCCATCGCCGAGGCGCCCGGCAAGGGGCGCGAAGAAGAGGACCGCGTGGCCACGGACGTCCTCTGGCTGGCTACGCACACCCCTTTCGACGCGACCTCGCTGCTCGATCGAGCGCTGGGCGAAGCCGCGGGCGAGCTGTGGGACGCGATCGCGGACCGGGTGCGCAAGGTGGACCAATCGAAGCTCCCCACGCTTGGACGCGCCGAAGCCGTGCTGGGGTGCATCGCCCTTTCGGAGTCGGTGTCTTCCGTCGCGCGAAAGCACGCGACGGCGCTGGCCACGGAGCTGAAGGACGCGATGCTGGCGCGTGTGCTCGCCGGCAAGTCCGTGCGCGAGGAGACGTTGCGCGGCGAGCTTGGCCCTACGCCTCGAGGTCCCGTGGCGACGACGGCGCTCGCCCTCACGGGGCTCCTGTTCTTGATCCACGGCGCCCGCCTCCTTGCGCGCTTCGCGCTCGCGTACAAGCGCCCGACCGAGATGACGCTGTCGGCCGCGGGAGCGCGCGTCCATACGCGCACCGAGGTTCTCGGTCGCACGGTAGGCGAACGAACGACCGTGTTCGCTCGCGAGGGGCTCGCGCGAGCGACGCGCGAAGTGCGCTACCCGCGCCTCGGGCTCTACGCGGGGTTGCTCGCGCTCGCGATAGGAAGCTATCTCGGCGTGGCGACGCTCATCGACGGGATGCGCGCGGTCTCGCCGTCGCTTCTCCTCACGGGGGTGCTCATCGTGGCCGCCGGGGTGCTCTTGGAAATGCTGTTCGCGAGCCTCGAGCCCGGAGTGACGGGCAAGTGCAACGTCGTCCTCGTTCCCGTGAAAGGCCGGGGCATTTGCGTCGGGCGCCTCGAGGCGAAAGAAGCCGACAGCGCGCTGATGATCCTCGCCAAGAAAGGCTAAGGCAACCGCCGATCGATTGGATCAGCGCTCACCCCTCGCGAGCCCTCACCCCCCGCCCCCTCTCCCACGAGGGCCCACGAGGGCCCACGAGGGGAGAGGGGGAGATCGCGCGCCGGGCGACACCCCTCTCCCTTTATGGGAGCGGGGCCGGGGGTGAGGGGCGCGTGTAGCGCTGCGACGCTCAATGGACGCTTGCTCTGAGCCGCGCTAGCGGACCCGCTCGCCGACGACGAGTTCGAGCTTTCCGCTCGTCGTCTTCAGCTCGAAGCGGATCGAACGCGCCGCCGTCGGTTCTGCGCACGCACGGACGGAGACGGCGCGCGCGGCGTGGGAGCGGTCGATTTCCTCCCCGCTCGTGGCGTCGAACGCCCGCAGCTCGAGCCCCGTCCCCTCGCCTTCGGCGCCGACGCTCACCTGGAGACACTGCCCCGCCGCGAGGCTCTCGCTCCATGAGACGAGCTTGTCGGAATCGAGCTCGAGCGCCCGCGCGCTCAAGGGGGTCCCTTCGAGGATCACGGCCGGGCCATCGGCGGCGCGCGCGATCATGCGAGCCGCAGCGAGCGGGTACCGCGCGAACGCCGCGTCCTTCCACTTCTCGGCCCTCGCGGTGACCGCATACGGCCCGCCCCGGCCGCGCGCCTCGAGATCGAGCCGCGCTTTGCCGTGCGTGCATGCGAAGACGGCCGTCCCCCACGCGCCGTCGCCCGAGGTCACGAGCTCGCTCGTATTGTCCTTGTCCCCTTTGTCGCTCCACACACGAGCATCGACGAGCGCCAGAGGAGCGCCCGCCACGACATCGATCCGGGTGCACCCCGCGCGGCTCCCCAGATCCACGGGAATCGTGGCGCGCCGTCCGACCACGAGCTCCCCCTTCGTCGAGAACGGCGCCCCCCCGTAGCCGGCACGAGCGAGAGCGCTCTCTCGCTCCGTCTTGGCCGCTTCGATCGGAACGAGCGTCGACTCCCAGAGGACGTCCGGCTTCGAGGTGAGATCCCGAGATGACGACGCGCGCATCTTGGCGAGCACGACGGCGGCGAGGCCGCGCCCGACGTGAGGCCGGATGACCAGCGATCCTTCGAAGGCCAAGGACGAGCAGACGGTCAGCGTCCGATCGCTCCCCCCTTCGCGCGCGCGCGCGACCACGCGCCCTGCGCCATCGATGGCCTCCACCTCGAGCAACGCGACCTCGTCACCCGGCACGAGGACGGCGTCCACGCAGCTCTCGGCCTCGACGGGCAGCGTCACCACCGTCGGTACACGCGAGTCGAGCACGACCGCGGCCTTCCTGAATTCGTCCCACGTACCACCCAGAGCCTGGCGGTGCGCGCGCACGTGATCATCGAGACCCTGCCAGGCGTCGGCCGGCTGGGGCGCACCGGCAACGGCGCCATGCGCCCCGAGCGCGCGTGCGACGTCGCTCGCGCGCTCCCGCGGGACGAGCTGGGCTGCGACGCCCACCAGCCCTTCGCCGTTCACGACGTGGGCTGCGAGGTAGACGCGACCAGGGTGCGAGGCGTCTCTCGTTACGCCCGCCGTCGGGCACAAGAGCACCGTGGGCTTCGGGTCCGGCCCCTCGTCGACCGCGACCGGGCTCCCCTCGTCGTCGAACGCCGCCAGGTCGAGGTCCTCTATCGACGAGGAAGCGCGCGCGTAGGCCAGGATGCAAGCGTCGCTCGGAAGGTCGATGAACGCGCCCATGCGCTCCCCCTCGACGGCCTCGCCGGAGGCGACGAGCCTCACCTCGCTGGCCCCGAGACGCGAGGCGCGTGACGGGACGTCGCCGAGAACGGTGGAGGCGTCGAGGTCACCGGGAATCACGTGGGGTGGAGGCGGCGGCCGCGGGGGCTCGGCAACGGGGAGCGCGGAAGGCTGCCGGCACGCAGCCGCGACGAGTGTCAGCGCGATCGCGGAGATCGTGCGCCTCACGGCTCGCCCCAGACTCGCCCCTGGAGGCGAAAGAGTGCGAGCCCCCAGGCCAGCGACGTGCCACGGGCGTCGACCTCGAGCCGCGCATGATCCTGGTCCCGCGCGCAGAACGCGACCACCCCCGCGTCGTCGTCACTCGTTCGCTCGTCGCGGGCGTCGCGCGCGCCGAGCGCTACGCGCAGACCGAGGCCGTGGGCGTGACCGTGCGTGACGGCTGCGACCGCGAGATAGCAAGCGCCAGGCTCGAGGGGGACCGGCACAGGCGTGCTACCCGAGGGGCCGGCGAAGAGCGCCACGGCATTCTCCGGCGGGTCCCCCGCGCGGCGTGCGAGCAGTGCATGCGCCATGCGGGCCCGTGGCGCCGCTCCCCACAATCGCGGCAGGTGCTCGGGAATGGACCACGAAGCGTGCGTCACGGTCAGCTCACTCCCCGGGGGGGCGCCCGCGAAGATCACGGTCGATGCCGTCTCCTCCCCCACGCAGGCCTCGAGCCGCGCGTCCGCGTTGTCCGTGCGGTCGCGCGCGAGCATCTCGTCGTCCTCATCGCGTATCTCGGCGTCGACATCGAGCCTTCGGCGTCGCGCGCGATCGTGCGCGCGCGGATCGGGCGCGAACACCTCGATGCGATGGCACCCCGGTTCGAGTGCGACTTTGGCGTCCCCGCTCCCGTCGTTCCCAGCCGTCCACGACGCGCGCGGCGCGATCTTCGCGCCTTCTCTCTTCGAGCGAGTCTCTGCGGATTCGGCGCGAGCAAGCGGCAGCGGGAGCGGTGGCGGGGGACCCGCGTCCGGAGGCGGCGGCAACACCCCGCCGGTTCGCTCTGGAAGGACCACGCGTAACGCAGGGAGCGGCTTGTGCGACCGCCCTACGATCGTCTCGATCGCCCCGCGCCCCGCGTCGCTCGTCACGCGCAGACGCTCGATCGGCTCGGCCCCTTCGCCGCACTCGCCCATCTCGAGGATCCCCGCCACGCTCGCAGCGCGAGACTGCGCGTCCTCTCCCGCCGCATCGTCGTCGACTCCGGCGACCTTCGCGTGAAAGCTCAGCCCGCGCGAGCCGACGAGCGCGATGGTCGTACAGGCTCGGTCGTCGTTGGTCGAGGCCGGGAGCGTGAGCGTCATCGTCTCGTTCTCGTACAGAAAACGCGCCGGCCCGCGCTCGACGACGGCCCCGGTCTTGCGCCACTCGCTGGCTACCCGCTCGGCGGCTTCGCGTAGCCCGTCGTCGGGCGTCTGCGCCCACGCGAGCGAAGGCACGAGAGCGGCCAGGCACACCCCGACCGAAGCCATCACCCTCCGCGCCGTCACTCGCTTTCCACCAGCGGGGCCTCTTTGAAAATGCGTGCGGCGGGGTCCCACACGAAGAGCTTCCACTCATCGACCTGGCCGGCGCGTACGCTCGTGACGAGGTACGCCAGGTCGTATGCGGGCTCATCGCCCCCCATCTTCGCCGCGGCCGCATCGGTATCCGAGAAGTAGGCACCAACGTCGAGGTGCGAATGGTAGAGGACCTTCACCGGTGTCCCGGCGGCTTCGCCCTTTTCGATGGCGCGCGCGAACTTCATCGGGTCGAGGTCGAAGTACATTCGCCCCGTTCTCGGATAGGTCTCCGGGTCGAGCGCGTGAAGCTTGTTGGCGCGGTTCTCCATGGGGACCGCTTCGCTCACGAGGAGCGGCTCCTTGCCCGGTCCCGTGAGAAATCCGCAGCTCTCCTCGTCGCGCGCGTAGGCTGCGCGCGCTTCGTCGCGGACCCGTTCCATGACCGGCCGCGGGACGATGACGCCGTGCACGATCCAGGGGTGCTTCACTTCGTCGCGCATGAGTCCTTCGAGGTTACCAGACGTAACGCCGCTCCCACTTCATCGGCGCAAAATACCGATCACCGCGATCGCACACGATCACGACGACGCATCCCCCACCGGCTTCTCGTTGCGCCCGCTCGGCGACCTTCACGGCCGCGAAGACGTTGGCTCCGGAGGAGTGCCCGACGTGGAGGCCCTCTTCGCGCGCGAGCCTGTCGGCCATGTTCCAACCATCCTCGGTCGTCACTCGGAGGGTTTCGTCGGGCACCCTCGCGTCGTAGATGGCCGGGACGAGGCTCGACTCCAGGTGCTTCAGCCCTTCGAGTCCGTGGAGGGCTTCGGCGGGCTCCACGGCGACGCAGCGGATGGGCCGCGTATGCTCTTTCAGGCGCCGCGCCGTTCCCATCATCGTCCCGGTGGTCCCGAGGCCGGCGACGAAGTGGGTGATCCGATCGCCGACGGCGTCGAGGATCTCCGGCCCCGTCCCCTCGTAGTGCGCCAGTGGGTTCGACGGGTTCGCGTACTGATCAGGATAAAAGTACTCGTCGGGGCTGGCTGCGACGAGCGCGCGCACGTCTCGAATGGCGCCGTCGGATCCCTCCATCGGGTCGCTGAAGATGATCTCTGTGCCGAACGCCCGCGCGATGTCCTTTCGCGGCTTGGAGACGTTCATCGGCATCACGATCTTCACGCGGACGCCGAGCGCGGCCCCATACAGCGAGTAGGCGACGCCGGTGTTCCCGCTCGTGGAGTCGATGAGCGTCTTGTCGCGCGTCAGGCGACCATCCTTCAGCGCGTCCTGCATCATGCGGAGCGCGGGTCGGTCCTTGACGCTGCCGCCGGGGTTCGCGAGCTCGAGCTTCGCATAGACCTCGACCCCCGGCGCGCTGCTCGCGACGTGCCTGAGTCGGACGAGCGGCGTGTTGCCGACCGCGTCGATCACGGAGTCGATTCGGCGGGAGGAGATCACTAGGTTCCGTCGCTTCGCTTCACGGCGCGACGCAGGTGTGCGAGCGCGCGCCAGGCGCCAAGAGCGACCTCGTTCGCCGAGGGGTCGCGAATCCCGAAAGCCGGCGGCGGCCCATGTCCGAGGCGCACGCGAACGCCCGTCATGACCTGGACGCGCGCATCGACGGCGCGCGCGGCGTCCCCGACTTCATCGTGCAGCGTCGCGATCTTCCCCACGCCGGCGGCCGCGAGGTAGCGCGCTTCGACCGCCCCCTCGAGCCCCTCGGCGTCGACGATCGCCGTCGTCGCAGCGATCCGCTCCTGACCCGCATCGCCGATCTCCGCGAGGCGAACCTGTCGCGTGTACCGGTATGCGCTCATCCGCCCGCGATGGCCGGCACGATGCTGATCGAGTCGCCGGGCTTCAGTGGGGTCTTCAGGCCATCGAGGAAGCGCACGTCGTCTTCCCCGACGTAGATATTGATGAAGCGGCGTACGCCCTTCTCGTCGAGCAAACGATCCCGAACGCCAGGGTGACGTCGCTCGAGATCCTCGATCACGTCACCCACCGTGGCGCCGGTTGCGTTCACTTCGTCTTTGCCGCCCGTGAGCGGGCGGAGCGGAGCGGGAATTCGGACGATCGTTTCCATGGTGCTGGTCTCCAAGTTCCGTCAAACGTTCTCGATGATGATCTGCGACGAGGGGGTTCCATCGTCCATGCACTCGTCGGTGACGTACCGCGAGGCGTCGATACGGTCGATCCGTTGCGCGCGTCCGCAGAGCGCGCAGTCTTCTCGCGTGGAGATCGTGCGCCGCCGCAGTGCGTCCGTGAGCCCGTCGAACGTCACGAGCGTACCTTCGACCGGTTCGCCCTCGATCAGGGCGAGCGCGAGATCCGCCTGCAGCGCCGCAACGACGCCGACCATGGGGCCGATGACTCCGGCGTCGGCGCAGTTCGGTGCCCCCTCCCGGGGGATGTCCTCGAAGAGGCACCGGTAGCACGGGCCGCCGCGCGGACCGACGGCCAGGACCGTTCCGCCCCACCGCACCGCGGCCGCGTGAACGACCGGCACGCCCGCGATGGCGCAGGCATCGGCGACGAGGAACTTCGTCGCGAAATTGTCGCTCCCCTCGACGACGACGTCCGCCGACTGGGCGAGTTGCACGGCGTTGTGAGGCAAGAAGCGCGACCCGATCGCGAACGCCTGAAACCCCTCACGGCTCGCCAGTCGTTCGAGGGCGCGCGCCGCGACCTCCGCCTTCGGCGCGCCGACGTCCGCCTCGTCGAACAGGATCTGCCGATGAAGGTTCGTCTCTTCGACGACGTCATCGTCCGCGATCGCGATGGACGCGACGCCGGCGCGCGCGAGCACGAGCGCCGACGGGCACCCCAATCCCCCGACCCCCACGAGGAGCACGCGAGCCTTGGCGCGGTTCACGTTCGCCCCCCACCGGCTTCTGCGGCGAAATACTCGGCGAGGCTGAAGTAGCGCTCGCCGGTGTCGCACAACACCGTCACGACGTTCTGCCCCTCGCCCAGCTCGCGGGCGACCTCGAGCGCGGCGCACACCGCCGCGCCCGCGCTGATCCCAACGAGAAGCCCCTCCGTCTTCGCGAGAGCCTCCTTCGCACTCCAAGCGTCCTCATCGCGCACGACCCGAACCTCGTCGACGACGCCAGGGTGGTAGTTCCCCGGCACGAACCCGGCGGCAAGCCCCTGAATCTTCGATGCTCCGCGCTCGCCGCGCGAGATCGTGGCGCACGACGCAGGCTCGACGGCGACGATCCGTGGACGCTCGCCCGCCGACGATGCCCCTTCGCGTCGCAGCACCTCGCCGACACCGCTCACGGTCCCGCCCGTCCCCACGCCTGCAACGAAGGCGTCGATCCCGAGACCGTCCATCGCCCGGAGGATCTCACGCGCGGTCGTTTCGGCGTGAATGCGCGGGTTCGCTGGGTTGTCGAATTGCCCGGGGACGAACGCACCGATCGTCGCTCGCGCGATCTCGCCCGCTCGCGCGATCGCCCCTTCCATTTGATCCTCCGCGGGCGTCAACACGCATTCGGCACCGAACGCTTCGAGGAGCTGCCGTCGTTCGAGGCTCATCGACGCCGGCATCGTGAGCACGCAGCGATACCCCTTCACCGCGCACGCCATGGCGAGCGAGATTCCCGTATTCCCGCTGGTCGGCTCGATGACGACTCCCCCGGCCGCGAGACGCCCCTCGCGCTCCGCCTGCGCGATCATCGCGACGGCCACCCGATCCTTGACCGAGCCTCCCGGGTTCGCCTGCTCCATCTTCGCCCAGACCTCGGCGCGCGGCTTCTCACGACCAATACGGCGCAGCCGCACGAGCGGTGTCTCACCGACGAGCGCGAGCACGTCGTTCACGACGATCGGGGGACGGGCGCGATGAGGGGTCATTCGAGCACGGAGCGAGCCTACCTGACGCACCGTGAGTTAGGCCGGCGACGCGGTGCGTGCAAGCGACTCCGGCGGGCGGTAGGCTTCGGCCGTGATCGGACTCCAGGGTTCGCCCGAAGCTCGCGCTCTGCACGAGGCACACCCCGTCATCGACCTGCACGCCGACACGCTCATGTGGAGCCGCTGGATCGGGTACGACCTGCTCCGGCACCACGAGCCGCCGCTTCCGCGCGCCGCGCTCGGCGGTCATGTCGATGTGCCACGGATGCGCGAAGGGGGCATGGGCGCGCAGTTCTTCGGCCTGGTGAGCCTACCTTTCCGCGAGAAGAAGTCCGGTCTGGCTCGCGCCACGCACGAGCAGATCGACGCGCTCGAAGAGACGATTGCGCGGGGGCCGAACCTCCTTCGGCTGGTCAAGACCGCCGAGGACATCGAAGCGGCGCGCGCAGATGGCGCCGTGAGCGCGCTCCTCGGTATCGAGGGGGCGCATTCGCTCGAGGGGGATCTCCGTAATCTCGACGTGTTCGCCCAGCGCGGGGTCCGCTACCTCGGCCTCCTGCACTTCTCGGCGAACGAAGCTGGGGCGCCCGCGTACGGCCGCGGATCGGACGCGAACGCCGGCCTCACATCGTGGGGTCGCGACCTCGTCGCGCGCTGCGAAGCGAACGACGTGCTCGTCGACCTCGCGCACATCAACCGGCGCGGATTCCTCGAAGCCTGCGCGATGGCGAAGAAGCCGCCCATCGTGAGCCACACCGGCGTCCTCGGCGCGTTCGAGCACTGGAGAAACATCGGAGACGACCAGCTCCGCGCGGTGGCCGAAAAGGGGGGCTGTGTGGGCGTGATCTTCTGCCCGAAGTTCGTAGGCGGCGACGGGCTCGCCCCCATCGTTCGGCACTTGAAGCACATCCTCGACGTCGTGGGCGAGGACGTACCGGCTCTCGGCAGCGACTGGGACGGGTTCATCGTTCCGACGCGGCCGCTCTCCGACCCGCGTGGCCTCCCCCTTCTCACCGATGCGCTCCTCCAAGCTGGCGTGAGCGAACGCGCGATCGGCAAGCTGCTCCGTGAGAACGTGATGAGGGTTCTCGCCGAGACGTGACGGGCCATTCGCGAGGGCAGGCGCTCGCGAGGTTGGTTATCTCTCCGACATTCCTTCGCGATTTCCGCGCACGGACCCCCGGCTTGACCCCCCGCATCGCTCGGGTACGGTGTGCGCTGCGAGCACGCCGGGGGGCGGTGTCCAAGGAGTTGACGGGTTTTGAGCGCAGGCGTGCCAGTTGCATCGATCGTTGCGGGGGTCCTAGCGACGATGGTGGGGTCGCTCTTCGCCGCCGGCGACGCAGCGCTTCAAACCCTCCCTGAGCCGCGCCTACAGGCGCTTGCCGGCGGTGCAGGAGCCGATGCTGCGGCCTTTCGGCGCTTCGCTGCCGACCGTTTCCGCGTGCTGTCGCGTTGGCTTGCCGGCCGCATCGTCGCGCTCAGCCTTGCGGCAGCGCTCTTCAGCCAAGTGGCGCAGACCTGGCTATCGCCGGAGCTCGGGATCGCGTGCGCCGTCGTCGGGGCAGTGCTCAGCTACGGTACATTTGCCGAAATCCTCTCCACGATGAGTCGGCGGCGCCCCGAGCAGATCGGCGCGATGGCGCTGAGGTTCCTCACACCGCTCGAATGGCTCCTGGTTCCGCTCGCCTGGCCGCTGGCGCTCCTGGGTCGAACGGTCGGTCGCCGCGTCCCGGAACAGCTCTCGGCCGATCCGCGAATGACCGAGACCGAGGTCGAATGGGCCGTCAGCGTGGGCGAGAAGTCCGGCACCATCGCGCTCGAGCCCGCCGAGATGATCCGCAACGTCCTCGATTTCAAGGATCTCATGGCCCGAGAGGTCATGGTGCCGCGTCGGCGCATCTCCGCGATCGAGCTCGGGACGAAGCTCGACGACGTGCTCGCCCTGGTCACGACCGACGGCCACTCCCGTTACCCCGTCTACCGGGAGACGCTCGATAACGTCGTCGGGCTCCTGTACGTCAAGGATCTGTTCGCGCTCGTCCGCGACAAGCGCCTGGGGCAGTCGAAGCTGAGCGATCTCGTGCGCTCTCCCGTCCTTTTCGTGACCGAGACGCAGCCCGCGGCGAGCGTGCTCCGGGAGATGCGGGCGAAGCGGTTGCACATGGCCATCGTGAGCGACGAGTTCGGCGGAACGGGGGGTGTCGTCACTCTCGAGGACATTCTCGAGGAGATCGTCGGGGAGATTCACGACGAATACGACACCATCGACCACCAGATCGAACAGCTCGGCGAGAACCGTTTCGTGGCCGACGCCGCGATACCGCTCGGCGACCTCGCAACGCGGCTGGGGCGGGACATCTCGTCCGAGGGGGACTTCGAATCGCTCGGCGGGTTGCTCGTCCATCACGCCGGCAAGGTGCCCGGGATCGGCTCGACGCTCACAGTGGATGGGCTGACGTTCATCGTCCGCGAGGCCGACGAGACGCACATCGTGAAGGTCGAGATCGTCCCCCACGACGAAGAGAAGAAGGCCGCGGCTCAGCCGCCGGCGGCATCGAGCTGAGGCCGACGTCGAATGGACCGCATCGTCATCGAAGCCGAGGGGGACGATGCAGGGCACATCGCCGCGCAGCTCCCGCGCGCCGATTCGCTCGCTACGGGAACGCGCGTCGTCGTCTTTGCCGGAAAGTCGCGCGGCTGGCTGGGCAAGATGCTCGCGCGCCGCGAAGCTCCGATGAGCGCGCTCGGGAGCGCGCTGCTCGCGCGTGGGTATTCCCAGATCACTGCGGGTGAAGAAGAGGGGCGCGCCTGCGCCCGGGGCGAGGCGTAGTAGCCCCTCCTCTAGCCTCGCGTGTCGCTACTGAACCTTCTGCAGCCCCGCCATGAGCTTGTCGGCGCGCTCGAGCAGTCCGGCCTTCGTATCGGACACGACGTCGGCCTGCCCTGCCCCTTCACCCTTGATGTCGCGGATGAAGCCGCCGATTTGCGCCGCGAGCTGCGTCGCTTGCCCCGCCGCCTCGGTGGGGCAAACGCTCGCGAAGGTCTTCGGCACGATGGCAATCGCTGCCGGCTTGGCCGAGATATCGCCACCGGTATAGCGAGCGAGCGAGGCGTTGCCGTTTCCGAGCGGATCGGTGAACGCAAACTCGCTCGGGAGCTTCATCTCTCCCGCGGTCGTCTTGATGGGCGTCGTGAGGTTCGCGAGCAACGCCATGGCGCCGTTCGCCGGGTCCTTGGTCACGACGGCCACGAGCGAGATCATCGTCTGCCCTTGCGGCGCGCTCAGCTGCTCGGTGAGCGGCTTCTGCAGCTTGTTGAGCAGCCCCTCGATGAGGAGCTTCTTGTCGTTGAGCGCCTGCACGCTCATGACGAAATCGACGAGCTGCGAGGTCGTCTCGGTGGGGAACCCGCTGAACCGTCGCCCCGCGAGCTCGGAGCCGTCGAACGAGATGTTCAGGCCGCCGAGGTCCTTCGAGAGGGTGTCGGGGAACTTGTGCTGCTGGGTGAGCGCGGTGCGCCCTTCGTCCATCTTCTCGGCGAGCTTCGTGAGCGAGTCCTTCGCCTTACCCAGATCGTCGCTGAGCGATAGCGCGTCCGCCTTGCTCTTGTCGCGCGCCTTCCCTTGCTCTGACGCGCCTCCAGCGACGAAGCCCACGCCGAGGCCGACGAACGCCAGCAGCACGCCAATCACGAGGCCGCGCTTGGTCGCCCCTTTGCGTGCCTCCTGGATGGCCCCCTCGTCGACCTCGATGCGTTGCGGCGCCAGCTGCGCCTGCGCCTGTACGACGGGCGGCGGGCGATACGGTGCAGCGACGGCAGCGAGCGGATTCGACGGATCGATGACCGGCGCTGCCTGCGACTGAAACGGAGGCGGACCCACGGGAACGCCTGGGGGTGCCCCAGGCGGAGCCGAGGCGATCGGCGGAGGTGCCGAACGGACGGGGGCGCCAATGCCCGGGGGCACGGGAGTGTGCATCGGGACTGGGACGCTGGGACCCGCCTGCCCTCCCTTGCCGAGCCGTGCCTTCAGATCGATCTTCGGCTTCTTATCGTCGGCCATCGCTCTCCTGGATCGACTCGCGGACGCCGCGCCCCTTGGGGAAAGTGAGGGGGAAACACGGCGCTACCCGGCGGGTCGCGCGGCGCGCACGTTAGTTTCCAGACGCCACCAAAGTCAACGCGATGACAGCGTTCGCTCGTGTCGCCAACTTGGCCTAGCCCCCACACACGCACGTACATTTGTTCACGGATCGTCGGGGACCAGCCCCCGGCTCCATCGGGAGGAGTGACGCCCATGGGAGTAGGACGAGGACGACGGCAGGCGCGGCGCGGCAGCATCGATAGGCGCGGAACCGAACGCGCCTTCTTTGGGGGGCTCTTCATGAACAAGTACATCGAAGGGCTACCTCACCTGGCGCGGGTTCTGGATCTCTCGCCGGGTGGGATGATGGTACGCAAGCTGCTCGAGCCGGAGATCGCACCGAGCTTCTTCGCGATCGAGCTGGGGATCCCGTGGACCGACGAACGACTTTGGATTTGGGCGCGATGCGTACGGGAATGGAACGACCGTCAGGCGCTGAGGTTCGTCGCGATGGACGCGAAGGACGAAGTACGGCTCGTCGAGATCGTGCGCGAAGTTCGCGCGAACGTGTAGCCGGGCTTGCCGTCGCGATCGCGTTCGCGCTTTCGACGACGGGATGCCGAGAAGCTCCGAAACCCGCGGACACGCGCGATGCGGATGATCACGCGCGGCTGGCGAGGATCGTCTCCGCCGATGAAGACCTCGATCGCGCGCTGAAGGCCGCTGACGACGCTTCGCACGCGGGAGACGATGCCAACGGGGCCAGTATCCTCGAGACGGATGCAACGCACGCCGCGGATGAAGCGATCGCGATCGGCGAGCGCGAGCCAGTAGAGGCCGCGTGGGCACGGGCTCGGCGAGACACATTGGTCTCCGTCATTCGCGAGCGACGGGCTTCGATTCCCTCCTACGCCGAGGCGATGCGAGGCGAGGACCTCGAAGCGAAACTCGCTGTCGTGACCTTGCAAATCGATCTCCAGAAGCAGGCACTCGAGGCGGCCAGCGCCGCTCTCGCGCCCACCCCCACGCAGCCGCCTGCGCAAGTCGGCCACGGGGACGCGGGTTGACCGCTGCCGCTGCGTCGAACCATGCTTCCGCGCATCCCATGCGCGTCCTCGTCCTCGATAACTACGACTCGTTCACATGGAACCTCGTTCAATACTTGGGCGAGCTCGGCGCATCGAGCGAGGTCGTCAAGAACGACGCCATCGGGATCGATGAGATCGCGTCGCGTTCGCCAGATGGGATCCTCATCTCGCCGGGCCCATGCACTCCGAACGAGGCCGGGATCTCGCTACAGGCGATCACGGCCTTCAGCGGCAAGATTCCCATCCTGGGCGTTTGCCTCGGCCACCAGGCGATTGGGCAGGCGTTCGGCGGCAGGGTCGTGCGCGCGGAGCGCCTGATGCACGGGAAGACGTCGCCCATCGAGCACGCGGGGGACGGAGTCTTCGCCGCTCTCCCCTCCCCGTTCGAAGCCACGCGCTACCATTCGCTGCTCGTGGAGCGGTCGTCGCTGCCGGATTGTCTGACCATCACGGCATGGACGGCCGAAGGCGAGATCATGGGGTTGCGTCACAAACAGCTCGACGTCGAAGGGGTGCAGTTTCATCCAGAGAGCGTGCTCACGCTCCAGGGGAAATCACTGCTGGCCAACTGGGTGGCGAGGACACGCGCTCGCAGCACGCAGGAAAGAAGCACTTGAGCCGCATCACATTCGCGGCCACCCTCGCGGCGCTCGAAGGGAATGCAGGGGCCACGCGCGAAGTCGTGGGGCGGGCGTTCGACGCGATCCTCGCCGGTGAATGGAACCCGGTGCAGGTGGGGGCGTTCGCGGTCGCGCTGCAGATGCGCGGCGAGCAGGCCGACGCCATCGTGGCCGGGATAGAGGCGCTGCGTGGCTCGATGACCGCGGTCGAGCACGGTCTCGACGCGGTGCTCGACACCTGCGGTACGGGAGGTGACGGTGCGCGCACGCTGAACCTATCGACCGCGGCGGCGCTCGTCGTCGCGGGGGCAGGCGTTTCGGTGGCCAAGCACGGGAATCGCTCCGTCTCCAGCCAGTGCGGCAGCGCCGACGTCGTCGAAGCGTTGGGGATTCCGATCGATGTTGCACCGCAGGACCAGGCCACGATCCTGCGGGAGGCACGGATTGCTTTCCTGTTCGCCCCCGCACACCATCCTGCGCTTCGGCATGCAGCGCAGGCGCGGCGCGATCTGGGCGTGCGAACGATCTTCAACGCGCTCGGGCCTCTCGCGAACCCGGCCCGCGCGACGCACCAACTCGTCGGCGTGTACGACGACGCGCTCCGGCCCATGGCGGCGCGAGCCCTCTCGGCGCTGGGGACGGTGCGCGCATGGGTCGTGCGAAGCGACGATGGGCTCGACGAAGTCAGCCCGTGCGGGAGCACGACGCGCGTGAGCGAAGTGGACCACGGGATGGTCCGCGAACGAACCGTCGCGCCGAGGGACTTCGGAATTCCCGAGGTGGAGCGAAGCGCAATCGCGGGCGGGGATGCGCGCGCCAACGCCGACGCGATCGTCCGCATCCTCGAGGGGAGCGCTCATCCCGCGCGCGACGCGGTGCTGGTGAACGCGGCTGCGGCGCTGGCGGTCGCGGATCCGAACGCCGCGCTCCCCGAGTGCGGCGAACGGGCACGAGAGTCACTGACGTCCGGTCGCGCGCGCGAGGTTCTCGAGACGTGGCGACGACTGGCGACGAAGGCCGCACCGCGAAAGGGGCAAACGTGAGCCGGCTCGAACGCATCCTCGAGTCGAAGCGCGCGGAGATCGCGGCGTTGAAGAATGTCGACGAGGAACCCGCCACCGTGCGCCGCGGAACGCTCGATGTGACACGATTCCTGCGACGAGGCGCCGGACAGCCGCTGCGGCTGCTTTGCGAGATCAAGCGCAAGAGCCCGAGCGCGGGCGTTCTCACGCATGCGACCGACGTAGGCCCTCGCGCCGAAGCCTATGCGCGTGGCGGCGCGGCGCTCATCAGCGTGCTCTGCGACGCACCGTTCTTCGGCGGCTCGTGGGACGATCTGACGCGTGTCCGTACGTGCGTAGACCGGCTCTCGCGCGACATTCCCATCCTGGCCAAGGAGTTCGTGCTCGACGAGGTGCAGCTCGATCGGGCGCGCGCGAAGGGGGCCGATGCCGTGCTCCTCATCGCGCGCATCGTGAGCCCCTCGCGTCTACGCGAGCTTCACGATGCGGCGCGCGTCCGTGATCTGCAGCCGGTCGTCGAGGTGACCGACGAGACTGAGCTGGCGGCCGCGCTCGATTGCGGCGCGCGCGTCATCGGCGTGAACTCGCGCGATCTCGACACGCTCGTCATCGACACGGCTCGCGCCGTGCGCGTCCTCGCCGCGATCCCCGACGACCATGTCCGCATCCATCTGTCGGGCATCAAGAGCGAAGAAGATGTCCGCACGATCGCACGAACCCCCGCGGACGCCGCGCTCGTAGGCGAGGCGCTCATGCGCGAAGCCGATCCCGAGCCGCTCCTCCGCAGGCTCGTCGTAGCGGGCGCCTGAAACTCGCGTTCGCCCCCGCGAAGGCGCGACAATCGCAGACGTCATGAAGATCGACGGCTGGATCGACGCGTACCTCGATCACCTGCGCGTCGAGCGCGCCCTCGCGCGCAATACGCTCGAGGCGTATGCGCGCGACCTTCGCGCACTCGTCGAGCATACCGGCGAGATCGAGCCCTGCGACATCGATGCGGGCACGATTGCCGAGCTTCTGGTCGGCAACGTGCGACGCGGCTTCGGTGCGCGGTCGAGCGCGCGTCAGCTCTCGGCGCTGCGCGGATTCTTTCGTTTTCTCGTTCGCGAGCGCGCCATCCCCTGCGATCCGACGAAGCCGGTCGACCGTCCACGTCTCGCGCGGAAGCTCCCTCGCGTGCTCTCGTTCGAGGAGATCGAACGGCTCCTCGACATTCCCAATCGTACCAAGCCGCGCGGTATCCGCGATGCGGCGATGATTCATCTGATGTACGCGTCGGGCCTTCGCGTGAGCGAGCTCGTCGGGCTCAAGATCGGCGATCTGGACACCAAGGCAGGCCTCGTGTCCGCGCTCGGCAAGGGTGGGAAGCGCCGACTCGTGCCGGTCGGTGAGACCGCACTCGATCACCTCGGCACGTACCTCCGAGACGTGCGCCCGAAGGTCGCGCGTCCGAACGACACCGCGCTCTTCGTCTCGCCGCGCGGGGGACCGCTCACACGACAGGGGTTCTGGAAGCTCCTCAAGACCTACGCGCGGGCGGCGGGGATTACGACGCCGATCTCGCCGCACAAACTCCGCCACTCGTTCGCGACGCACCTGCTCCGAAACGGAGCCGATCTCCGTGCGGTCCAAGCGATGCTCGGCCACGCGGACCTCGGAACGACGGAGATCTACACGCGCGTCGCGCAGGACCACATCCGAGCCGCCCATGCCCGCGCGCACCCGCGCGCCTGAGGACGGTCGAGGGCCGTGCCGCAAACCTCGCTCGATGCTAGCGTCGCAAAGGAATGGGATCGGGCGATTGCCCCTACGAGCTCATCGAGCCGACCTCGACGCGGGAGACCCCCGTGGTCGTGGAAGTCCCGCACGCGGGGCTCATGGTGCCGAAGGACATCCTCGCGCAGATCGAGGTGCCCCAGTCCAGCTTCGCGCGCGATGCGGACCTATTCGTCGATGAGCTCTACGCGGACGCGACGCTCGAGGGGGCCACGCTCCTCCGCGCCCGCTTCTCGCGCTACGTCATCGATCTCAACCGCGCAGAGGACGACGTGGACGCCGAATCCGTCGACGGAGCGCCGGCCGAGGGGCGCGCCCCTCGCGGTGTCATCTGGCGGCTGAGCGGGGACGGTGCGCGCGTCTTTGCCAACCCCCTGCCCCGCGCCGAGCTCGAACGACGGCTCGACGCTTACCACCGCCCTTACCACGCCGCCCTCCGCGGGATCCTGGCCCGGAAAGTGGAGCGGTTCGGCGTCGCGGTCCTTCTCGCGGCGCACTCGATGCCGAGTCACGCGCGGTGGGCTTCGGGCCACGTTGGCCCCGCGCGCGCCGACGTCGTCCCCGGCACGCGAGGTCGGACGACGGCGGACGGCCGGTTCATCGACGCCGTCGAAGAGCTCGCGGGCCACGAGGGGTGGTCGGTCCGGCACGACGACCCGTACCGCGGGGGGTATTCGACGATGCACTACGGCCGTCCTCACCTGGGAACGCATGCCGTTCAGGTCGAGCTCGCGCGCCGACTTTACATGGACGAAGACAAGCTGACCCTGCACACAAGGTCGGATGGTGTACGTCAATGGTGCCGTGGCTTGGTGGCCAAGCTTGGGCAGCTCGCGCTACGCTAACGGTGCCCCCGCGGTTCCGTTGCGGGCGCGAGGCAACAACCGATGAGCGAGAGCATTCCGCCAGGGGAACGCCGACAGAACGACAGGACGAGCTCGTGATGCCCGTCCACCCAACGCCCCCGCCGCCGATGTCGACCTCGTCGCTGCCTGCGTCGGCGAAGCCGTTTCCGGTACGAGCAGCGCCCATCAAGCCGCCTGTCCTCGCGTCGGACATCCTTCGCGAAGAAATCGCGCCCCGCACGCCGGCGCGACATGCGGTGCGGGTCGCGCTCTCGGTGGTCACTGCCGCGTTTCTCGTGGCCGCAGTTCTCGCCTGGGGCGTGGGTTCGTTCCGACTCGAAGGGACGTTCGCACTGCAAGGGGCCCTGCTCACGGCGTTTCTCGGGGGGATCGCCGCGGTAGCCCCCCTCCCCTACGCAGCGCGGGCGTGGCTTGCCGTCCTAGCCGGTGGCGCGACCTTGGCTCTGGGCGCCTTCCATTTTGGACCGCTCGCGCGGCTTGGCGACGAGGGGGCGGCGAGCGCTCTTGCCGCGATGGCGATGGCCACGTTGCTCCCGGCGGCGCTCGTGTTCCGATCGCGGTATCGGGCGTTCCGTGCCGCGCGGATCATCCTCGGAGGGGCATTGGTAGCTTCGCTCCCCGCAGTCGTGCTCCTCGGCGCGCAGGCTTTTGACGGGAATGCCCTCGTCGGCGACCGGGTCATCGCTGCGGCCGTCGTCGCCTCTGCGGCGGCGGCGACTCTCGGCTTCATGGGCCCCGAGACGTCCGCTGGCTGCGCGCAGTGGGCCGCCATCGTCGTCGGCACCGTCGTGGCGCGACCGGTGTGGCACGCGATGCTGGCGGCGTGGTCCGGGCGCGGGCCGGACGTCATCGCGCTCACGACGGCCGCCCTCGGGGAGCTCATGGCAACCACACTCGTAACGTTTGCGCTCTTCCAGCTGCTCGCCGCGGCGCTCGCCGGCCAGGCGCGCGAGGTCGATGTGCATCGAGCGGTCGGCGCGGGTGCATCAGACCCCGCTGGACTGAGCGGGGCTCGCGATAGCGACTGATCCCAGTCGCGACCAGTCCGTCAGGGAACTGAACGGGTTATCCCCAGTTCTTCTTGACAGACCGCTCACCGTGGCTCAGTTTGCGCGTCCCATTCCGCCCAAGTGCCATGTCGGCGCAAAGGCTTCGAGGACACGCGGTCATGGCCAAGAGCGACATCACGGGCAAGCGCAAGCTGAAGGCGCAAAACGTCTCCCACTCGAACATCAAGACGAAGCGCTGGCAGAACGTGAACATCCAGACGCGCCGCGTGTGGGTGCCTGAGCTCAAGCGTTTCGTCACGCTGAACCTCACGACGCGCGACATCCGGACGATCGACAAGATCGGCGTCACGGCGTACGCGAAGCGTCACAACGTCAAGCTCGGCACCTGAGAGCCGCGCCTTCTGCCGCGCGGTAGCGCGCGGCAGACGACATACGTAGGGAGCCGACGGGATTAGCGCCGCGCGAGAATGCTCGCGCCGTCGCTCCCGCGCGCCACTCCGATGAGCGCTCCCTCGCCGGCATAGCTCGGAGCGATGCCGTTGCTCGCCGCAAATGCGGCGAGCAGCTCGTCCAGTACGTCCTCGCCCCGGCCGTCGTTCGCAATGCCGAGCGCGAGGTCGAACATCGCGCCGTCGGCGCTCCGTACGAGCGCGATTGGCGCCGAGGAAGGGGCCGGCTCACCGGGCTTCACGCGCGGCTGACCGCGCAGCACCGGCGACGCCATGAACGGGGCCACGAGCGAGAGCGCGGCGATCGCGACCCCGTCGTCCCGGCGCTCGTAGGCGGCGACCGCGACGAGGCCCCGGTGATCGCTGGCGGCGACGATCTGGACGTACGCGCTGCTCTTGGGGTCGCCCGCTCCGCGCGCGCTCGAACGCCAAGGTACGAAGGCCGCGCGCCCCGCTTGCGCCCCTTCACCGGCCGCGACGATCGCAGGGAGCACCGCGTCGATGTCGTCGCGCGAGAGCAGGCCTCCGGCCACCCGACCGCAGGAGTTCACCAGCTCGCCGGCGAGCGCCTCGTCGAGGAGCGCCGACGGGCCTCGCTGCGCGATTCGCTTGAGGGCGTCACGGCGCGGCCCTTCGGCCAGGGCGATTGCCGGGGCCATCACTTGTGCGAGCGTCGAGGCACCCGAGCTCGCCAGTGCCGCTGCGAGCGCGGCGGGGAGCGCAGGGACCCCAACCCGAGCGGCAGGCGCGATCAGCTGGTCCTCGGTGAAGCCACGCGGACGGGGAGCCCCTTTGCCGGCCTGGCGCACGCGCCCATCGACTGCGCGAAGGCCGAGCCCCGCGCCGCCGAACAGGATCTGAACAGGCCCCAGAAGCACCCCGGGCGCCCCCGCCGCGGCCGCAAAGACTCCAGCCACGACCGCGTCGACCGCGTTCCCCTTGGCGAGGAGCGCCGTCGCCGCGTCTGCAACGTGCGCTTCGGATGCCGCGGCCACCGCGCGCGTGCGAGCCATCACTCTTGCTCGTCGTCGCGAACCTTGACCGTCGCCGCGCGGGGACGAATCACGCGACCGAGCCCCCCGACCTTCTTGCCCGCCCCCTGTGCCAGCCGACGGAGCGTCTTGGCCTCCACGAGCGCCTTGTCGGTCTCGAAGACGACGTACGCATCGCGGCGGGGGCCGATGGCCACGACGACACGCTCGAGAGCGCTGGCGCCGTAGGAGCGCGTCTCACCGAGCGCCCGCAGGCGTCCGTACGCGACGGGGCCGGCCGGGACCGGATCGCGCGAGGGATCCACGGCGAGGACGATGTCCCACTTCTTCGCGGCGAGCGCGGCGTCGTCGATTTCCCACACGCCGCGAGGCTCCCAGACGACGCGCGTGGCGTCGCGAGGCAGCCGATCGAGCAGCTTGGACATGCGATCGCGCCAGAGCGTGCTCGGGGTGACGTCGGCGGGGGTCCGGATGAGGACACAACGTGCCTGGAGGGCGTCGATCGCGGCCTTCGCCGACTCGAGCTCGGCCTCGAGAGCCGGCGAGGCCTTCAGCTTGGCGACGTTCGGGCCCACGACGACGCAGAACTCGAAGTGCGGAGGCACGCCCTTCCGCCACTTGCGCATCGTCGTGGCCGACATCGCGCGCTTGTCGCTCGCCTCCCCCAGCGCAACCTCGAGGAGGTCGAACCGCTTGGCATAGGCCTCGATATTGCCGCGCAAGTCCTTTGCGCCGATGTGGAAGCGGGTCGCCATTCGGGGCTCCTCTGGTCGCAGGCCGCGGGCCGCACGTCAAGGTGAACGCGAATCGGGACTCATTTGGCCCCGATCCCCTCGCCGAAGTCGAACCATTGGGTGGGGTGAGCGCGAAGGAAGTTTCCGAGCTCGTCCGCAATGGTCTGGGCGCAGGTGTCGAGCTCCGCCTCGGAAGGGCGGCGGGGGAGAAAGAGCGGGGGGCGGACGTCGATCGCGTACGAACGGTATCCGCGGCGGGCGGAGAAGACCGGGACGATCGGGGCGCCCGAGGCCGCAGCGAGGCGCAGCGGGCCTTCGGGAATGCTTCCCGGAGCTTCGAGCAATGTGACCGCCCGCGCCCGGAGGCCAGGGCGAACGCGATCGATCTGCAGCGCGACGACCGAGCCGCGCCGAAGCTCGTGGAGCAAGCCCAGTGTTCCGAAGGGGTCGTCGGCGCGCGCGATCCGGAGGCCCGAGGCCCTACGCGCGTCGTCGTGGAGTTTCCGCGCCTGCTCGTCGGCCTCGGACGCCATGACCATGACGAGCGGACGTCCGCGCTCGCGCGACAGCAGCGGGCCGACGATTTCCCATCCCGCCGTATGCGCGGTGACCAGGACGACGCCCGTTCCCTTGCCGAGCGCCGCGACGATGTGGTCCTCGCCGTGGAGGATCGCGTCGGGCATGCGTTCGTTCTTCGAGCCGTTGGAGAGCACCTCCGCGAGGCAACCCGCGTACGTCTGGAATGTCCGGGCCACGTCGTACACGTCGCGCACGAAGCCGCGCTCTCCGCGCACGCGGCGCAGGTTCGCTCGCACCGCGTGCCGCGCGTGGGGGACCGCCAGCGCTGCGCCCCAGCCGAAGATCGACGGGCTGTAGCGCAACCACCACTCGGGACCGTAGGCCGCTCCGAAACGCGCGAGCCTACGCCAGAACGCCGCGTCGTGCGCAAAACCGCCGACACGATCGGATTCGCCGTCCGGCCGCGTCACTTCTTCAGGTGCTCCTTTGCCTGTTTCAGCTTCTCGCGAGCCACCTTCGCCGCCGGCACGTTTGGCTCCAGCTTGAGGAACGTCTCGTACTCGCCGACGGCCCCCTTCCAGTCCCCCGCATCGCCGAGCACGCGCGCCAGATAGAAGTGGGCCGGCGCGTACTGCCCGGCGATCGCCGCCTGGAGATCGCTCTTGGCGCCGGCCATGTCCTTTGCGCCGAGCTTGCAGACGGCGCGGTACGTGCGGAGCTCGGGCGCGTCCTTGACGGCGATCGCTTGGTCGAGCGTAGGGACGCAGTCGGCGAACGCGCCGATCGCTTTCATCTCCTCGGCGACGGCGGCGAGGACACCGGCATCCTTCGACGACGAGCGCGCCGCGCGGAGCTTGGCGAGCGCCGCGTCGGGCTGCTTCCACACCCCGAGCCAGTGCCCATACGTCATGAGCAGCATCGCGTCGTCGGGCGCTCCCTTCAGCGCCTGATCGAACTCGCTCGCCGCGCCCGCGCCGTCCCCGTTGCCCGCCAGCACGGTCGCCACGTTGGCGTGGAGTCCGGAGCTCGACGGGGCCTTTGCGAGGCCAGCGCGCGCCACGGAGAGCGCGTCGTCGCCGCGCTGCTGATCGATGAGCAGCGCGCTGAGATCGACGTACGCCGCCTCGAGGTCGGGGCGCACCGCGATCGCGTCCTTGTACGCTTTCTCGGCGCCCGCCCTGTCCCCCGCCTTCTCGTCGATGAGCCCGAGCAGGACGCGCCCCTCCCCGCTCTTCGGATCCCGGTCCAGGATGCGCTTGTCGGCGGCCTTGGCGCCATCGACGTCGCCGCTCTGGAGCGCCAGCACGCCCTGATCGTAGTCGCGGTTTCCCGACGAGGCAGGGGCGCTGGACGCGGGCGTCGGCGAGTCGATGGGCGGCGGGGGCGCCATGTCGCTCTGCGCCGCCGTGCTCTGCGCTCCACCACACCCAACGAGCCACGATGCGGCAGTCACGACCGCCACGATCGTCACGTTCGACCACGTCTTCATGGGCGCGTCCTCTCTCTTGCTCATCTCTTGCCTAGCCTTCACCGATCGCGCGCACGAGGCTGTCGCGAATCTCCTTGAACCGCTCGCCGGGGGCGACCTTGGATCCGTCGAGCTCGTTCACGTAGAACACGTCGGCCACCTTCGTCCCCTCGGTGTTGATCTTCGAGAGCGCGATGGAGAGGCGCAGCTCGTGGAGCGCGCGGGCGACCGTGTAGAGCAAGCCGGGGCGGTCCTTGGCGAACACTTCGATGACCGTGTGGCGCGGCGACGCGCGGTCGTCGACGACCACCTCGGTGAGCACCGCAGGGCTCCGCCGCTCGCGCCACGGAGACGTCGAGCCGGTGCGCTGGCGGAGGAGTTCTTCGGGGTCCATCGCGCCCGAGCAGACGTCGGCGAGGTCGCGAACGAGGCGCGGCATCGCCCGCTCGACCGCCTCGGGCCCCTCGGTGCGATCACGGACCCAGAAGAGGTCGACGGCCTCCGAACGGCCGCTCGGCAACGCTCGGCTGTAGACCTGCGCGGCGAGGACCTCGAGGCGTCCTGCGGTGATCGCTGCGGCGATCCGCGCGAGCAAGCCCGGCCGGTCTTCGGCAACGACGCACACCTCGGCAAACTCGGGGTGCCGCGACGGCACGACGGCCGCGTGCACGGGCGTCGTGCCACGGTCGAGCGCGACTCCGGCGTGAGCCGCGATGGCGTCGGCGCCGTTCGCCAGCAAGTACCGTTCGGGCATCGAGGATAGGAACGCATCGAGGAATGCGACGTCACCGGCCCACGCTGCGCGCGCCCCTGCGCGGACCTTGGCGAGACGCGCCTCGTCGAACGCACGATCCGTGGCACCCGCGAGGTGAGCGTCCGCCGCGAAGTACAGCTCGTCGAGCATGCGCGCCTTCCACGACGTCATTGCCGTGGGGGACGTCGTGCTGATGTCGGCGACCGTGAGGAGGAAGAGATCGCGGAGCCCCTCACGCCCGCGCACGAGACGGCAGAACTCCTCGATCGTGGCCGGGTCGTCCAGGTCGCGCCGCGTCGCGGCGTGGTACATGGCGAGGTGCTGCCCTATGAGCTGACGCGCTTCGAGCGTGTCCTCCGCCGAGAGGCCGAGGCGCGGCAGGATCAGGTCGCATAGCTCGGCGCCGCTCTGCGAGTGGTTCTTCCGCGAGCCGCTCGCGTCGGGGTACCCCTTGCCGACGTCGTGAAGGAGCGTGGCGAGGAAGAGCGGCTTCGGGCGGGCAATCTCCGCAGCAAGGCGCGTGGCCAGAGGGCGCTCCTGCGTGAGCTCGCCGCGGCACATCGAGCGGAGAGAATCGAGCGCGGCCACGCTGTGAACGTCGACCGTATACACATGGTAGACGTCGTGATGGACGCGCCCCATGACCGGTGCGAACTCCGGGATCATCGCCAAGAGGAGGCCGACGTCGTGTAGCTCACCGGCGATCGACCCGCGGCGCGTGCGGGCCTCCGGAACCGTGCAGACCAGATCCACGAACAGGGGCCCGGACTCGGGAGACGCACGCAGCGCCTCACACCAGGCCGGGTCACTAGACGCGCGCGCGATCGCTTCGCGCGCGAACGGGAGCACCGGCGCGGCTTGCCGTACGCAGGCCGCGTACAGGCGGAGGGCCAGCGCCGGATCGCTCTGCAGCTCGGGGACGCCGACGATCGTGACCTGCCCGTCGAAGAGCCGGACGCCACGCCCGAGATCGACCTCGGCGTGCGGCACGCGCCACGGGAAGATCGACGACGCCCCCTCGGGCTTCCCGCGCTTCTTGGCGGGCGTCGCGCGGAGGAGGATTCGCTCGCGCCCCTGCGTCACCGCGCGCGCATGAAGGTAATAGTCCTGCATGAAGCGTTCGGCGGCGAGCGCGCGATCACGTGTGTCGTCGCCGTTAGCCCCTTCTGCGGGCGGCGGCTTCGAAGGGGCGCCCGAGTAGCCCATCGCGACCGCGAGCGACTCCTGCTCATCGAACGTGAGCCGATCGCTCCGTCGCTCCGCGCGCGCGTGAAGGCGATTGCGCACGCGCCAGAGGAACTCCTCGGCCGCAGCCATCTCCTGCGCCTCGCGCGGGACGAGCACGCCCAGCCGAACCAGCTCACCCCACGTCCCCTGCGTCTCCCTACCGTCGGCGAGATCCTCGCCCACGCGAAACCGCGCACGAGCGGCCCAGCGAGCGCCATCGAGGTCGCGCAGGCCACCGGCGCCGCTCTTCACGTCGGGCTCGAGCAGATAAACACTCCCACCGAAGCGTCCGTGGCGCGCGGCAGCCTCCTCCTCCAGCCTCCCGATGAACGCCGCGAGCGCGCTCCCGTCGAAGAGACCCGCGTAGGCCCGCTCCAGGAGGGAGGTCACCAGCGGGCGCTCGCCGGCGATGGCGCGGAGGTCGAGGAGCGATGTCGCGGTGGCCAGGTCGTCCTGCGCCAGCACGAGGGTGTCGTCGGGGTCCAGGACCTGGTGACCGATGGAGAGCCCCGCGTCCCATAGCGGATAGAGCAGCGCCTCGACGAAGCGCTCGGCGGCATCGCGGTCCTTCGAGCGCGGCGGCAGGAGGATGCGGACGTCGGCGTCGCTGCGGAGGGCAACGGCCCCCCGCCCGTAGCTTCCGGCCGCTGCGAGGCAAAGCGACGCGCCGCCACCGACGGTCCTGCTCGCCGATGCGAATAGCGTGCACATCAAGCCGTCGAGCGTCTTCCGGTGAAGAACGCCCAGGGAGAGTCCGTCCTCCCCCTCGGCAAGCCTCGCGGCCAGGGCTTCGCGATGACACTGGAGGTAGTCGCGCAGCTCGCCACCGAGCGGCGGCGCCGTACGGAGCCATGTGTCCGAGGGGGCCGACATGAGCCGGGAGAAACCTAGGGCAATCGAGATGCGGATGCACGCTCGGGGGCTCGAGTCCGTTTTCTCGAGCCAAGCGCGACCGGAGCGATCGCTTCACAACCCTGGCGGACTCCTCTAGCCTCGCGCGGCGTTGCGACGTTGATTCAATCGTCGCGACTGGCCGTCGAACGGCGCGGACCCAGTAGTTCACCACGGGTTTCGCGGGGCTCCCCGGGTGGGGAGCGTCCCATGTTCCTTGGCGATTGTTTTTTCAGGAGGCGATGTAGATGACGACGAAGCTCAAGTTCATGCTGATCTCGGCCGTGACGCTCGGTCTCGCCGGTTCGTTCAACGGTTGCTCGTGCCACGCCGAGGCCGGCACGCCTCCCGCGGCCCCCGCGCCGCCGCCCCCGCCCGCTCCGCCGCCGCCCCCCGCGCCCGTCGCGACGACGCCGCCGCCGGCTCCGGTCGCGACCGCCATTCCGGTCCCCGTGAAGATCACGGCGACCACCGTGGGGAACCGCGTTCACATCCCGGGTGAGCTCGAGTTCGACGTCGACAAGGCGACCCTGAAGCTCGATTCGCCCGACACGATGAACATTCTCAACGCGCTCCATGACTTCATGGCGCAGAACACGCAGGTCACGCTTCTTCGCGTCGAAGGGCACACGGACAACACCGGCGCGGCCGATCACAACCTGAAGCTGTCGCAGGAGCGCGCCGATGCCGTCGTCGCCTGGGAAATCCAGGCTGGGATCGACAAGTCGCGCCTCGTCGGCAAGGGCCACGGCGCGACCAAGCCGGCCTTCCCGAACGACACCGACGACAACCGTCACAAGAATCGCCGCACGGAGTTCCACATCGCGTCGATCAACGGCAAGCCCGTTGCGCCCGCGCCGGTGGCTGCCGCCACGCCGACGAAGTAACTCTCTCGGACCCAAATGAGGCGAGGTCCGGCGGCTCGATGAGAGCCCCGGACCTCGTTCTCTTTTGTGCTGCGCGCCGCGATAGGGGCGCGCAGCACTCGCCGCGTGGTTGGTCAGTCGGCGCTGGCGTCGCTGGCATCGCTGCCGGTACCAGCGTCGGAGCCGGAGTCGGAGCCGGAGCCGGAGTCGGGCGTTCCGGCGTCCTCGAGCGGAGCCACACCGGGCGTGGCGCCGAAGCCGAAGTTCGCGCAGAGGGCCGTGGACGTGGAGGAGAAGATCTCCCCTTCGTCACACTTGTAGCCCGCGTACGGATCGCAGAAGCCTGCCGTGTTGCCGTCGCAGTCGGTGTCCTCGAGGCAGGAGCCGCCGGCCTCGCTGAGCGCGGTGCAGATGCCGGGCGAAACGCAGTGCCCCACGCACTCGTTGCTCTCCGCGGCCGTGTTGCACTGCGCCCCGTTGGGGAGAAGAGCGATGCACGAGTACGGGGCAGACGCGCCGCCGCAATAGGAGCCGGTGCACTGGTCGCCCGGGTTGTTGCACGGGTTGCCGAGAGTGACCGAAGCGGTGACGCCGCAGTTACCCGTCGTCGCGCCGGGGAGGAACGTGCAGACGGCGCTCGTGTCGGAGCAGTCGTAGTCCGACGTGCACGAGCCGTTGTTGGCGACCGAGCCGAGGAAGACTTGCTCACACGTCGTGTTGAGCGCGGTGAGCGCGGCGGCCTTGAGGAGCGGGTTGTTCGTAACCGCGCCGTAGGTCGTGTTGGCGGCATCGATGCACGCCTTGGCGTTGTTCACCTGGTACGCGCGACCGGCGGCGACGTACGTGCTCCCCTGCGCGTTGCAGAGCGAGGTCTCCGTGCTGACGCACGATGCAGTCGTCGTCGCGCAGACGGCCGTGACCTGGCACTCGGCGGTCGCCAGCGCCGAACAGAACGAAGCCTGGTCCGGATACGGCGGGCCTGGCGGGCTGCTCGAGCACGCGAAGGCCGCCCCCAACCCCAGAACGATTGCGCCCAAAGCAAGCCACTGTGTTCCTCGCATCTCAGACCTCCGGTAAAGAGAGCGCGAAGGCGCCCTGCCAAAGACGAGTCATCTCCGAATGCCGAGCGATCGGCAAGTGTTCTCCGTAGGACGGTGCGGTCGGGGCGCGCATTCATCCCGGCTGAACCGCATGAAGCGGTCTCGAGCCCCCAGGTCGGGGGAGCCCTGGCGTGGGGTGCGGGGATGCGGCGCAAGAGCTCCTTGACGAAGCGCAGCGCGACAAGTACGCAGTGGCCCCTCGTCCCTCGCGAAGGTGGCGGAATTGGCAGACGCACTGGATTCAGGTCCCGGCGTCGGCCGCCGTCGAGAAATCCCTCGCTTTTGCCCTGGCGGCAGCAGCTGAGGCCGGGCGGTGGAGGCTCGCTGAGCGGCTCCTGCGCGAACTCGAAGCGCGGCGAACGAACGGCGGTGCGTCGTGAGCGTTCGCTACAAGCCCCCCTGCCGGGATGCTCGCTACTTCCTCGCGAAGTGCGGGGACTGCGGGATGGTCCACATGCACTGCGTGGTCTGCAAACGGCACCGCGAGTGCTGGTACTGCCACGGCGTGTACGTCGAGGCGCTCACGAAGGTCTACCAGCCACCGATCGAAGCGGCGTTCTGCGCGAAGACTCACCGCGTCTTTTCGATCATTGCGACGCATGCCGACGATCCGCGCAAGCGCCTCTGTACGGCGCTTCGAAAGATCGGGTGCAGCGGTCTCGTGAGCGTCGATTACGACGACGAGCAGCTGCCTTTCTACCGCTTCGTCCTCGTCTTCGACGGCGACCCCTCCGCTCTGCTCGCGAGGTTCTCCAGGGCGCGGTGCGCCTTTGAGTTTGCCGAGATCACGAACCGGTCCGATCTAAATCGCGCCCTCGTCGATCTCGCGCCGTGCTGGGATCTCCGAAAGGCGACGCAGATCGCGGAACGCTATCCGGCTCCGGGTCGGCGATTCGGTCCTTTCGGGGAGATGCTCTACGGGCGCGGCGGCGTTCGGGCCGGGTACGTCGCGAAGATGACGCTGGAGGATTTGAAGCGCTGCTCGCCATGCGAACGCGGCGATACGAGCCAGCAGCGGGAGGTCAACCGAATCACCGACGACTCCGTGATGGCAGAGCAGCTGAGGATGGTCATTCGACGCCTCCGCGCGGAGCCCCGTGGCGTGACGGCGACCACGAAAATGGCCCGATCGTGAAAAAGTGTCGAGTTAGCGCGTAGGGATCCCTACGTGCTAACTCGACACTTTGCTGACACTGGAATTCAGGGCCCGCGCGCGAGCGCTCCCCCTCAGCTTTTTGGACACGGCACGCCGACGAGCACGAACTCGGCCGGATGTTCGCAGAACCATTTCGTCAGGTCCGGCGTGGGGGTCATGTACTGCGTTCGTACGCACTCGTCCTGGAGGGAGGCGCCGACTCGGACGAACACGTCGGGCTTTCCGTCCGAAGACGGAGCGCTGCACGAGCAAACCTGGGGGTGATCGATGAGCAGATTCGTACCGCTATCCTTCATGTGCGAGAGCGGGGCGTACTTCAGATGACCCCGCGCATTGAGCCCTTCCGTCTCGATGAACTTCTGTAGCGGCATATGCGCCGTGAACTTGTCGTTCAGTCCCCACTGGTCGAGGACAACCACGTCCGGCATGAAGAAGGACATCCCCGCGAGCGTCGTCGCCACCTTCGTCCCCGCTGGCAGCTCGCGACCCAACGCAGAGCCGACGCGGCGGCCCAAGTTCGCATAGTCGTTCATCCTCTGCAGCGACTGCATTCCAAATCGGTTCTCGAGGACCGTCGGGAACGTGGACGCGATGAACGCCAGCGTGCCGCAAAGCGCCATCACCGCCGGGAGTGTCTTCGCGAATCGCCAGGACGCGACGATCGCGGCGCACACGAGAAGCGGCCAGAACTCCCACATCAGGCGGTATTCCATGAAATCGCCGCCGACCTTGACCACGTAGAGGCAGTGAAGGGTCATGGCGACCACGGCGTAGAAGAGAAACGTCCTCTCGAAGGCCCCCCGCGCAACGATAAGGCCGGTCCCGATGACCCCCGCCAGCAGAACCACCGAAGGCATCGACTGGATGAAGCTCATGAAGTACGCGACACCCGGTTCGAGGTGAACGCCATCGGCGGCCTTCGCGTAATACGTATTCGGCAACACGCTCCCGTAATAAGCGGTCTTCCAAGCGAGATACGCCGCAAGCCCGATGGCGGTCGGGGCGAAAGTCCGTGTCAAAGCTAGGGCTACCTTGCGCGAGGAGCGCGAGCTGCTCCAGCATTGCCAGGCGAGAGCGAGCGCTGACGCGCATACGGCAAGGGACGTATCGAGCCTAGTGAGCACCGCGAGGAGCGGCACGACCCGCGCTGTCCAACGGACGGCGTCTTGGCTTGAGGATGACATCGTGGGAACGAAGCCCAGCGCCAGGACGAGGAGCCCCACGAAGGAGGTCTCCAAACCCGTCGTGGCGAACGATGCATAATCCGTCGGCCGGATCAGCAGCGGAACGAAGAGAAGCGGCGTCCACCGTTTGTACGCGAGGCTGTCCCACGGGCGCGTCGCCAGGACGCAGCCGGCCGCCGCGGCGGCGACGAACGCGACTGTGCCAACCGTGGCGGTGACCGCGATCGGATCGAGCCGCAGTGCGATGGCCAGCGCGGCGAGGAGTACCCAGAGAAAGTTCGTATACCCTTCGACCCGCTCGCCCGGGTTGAATACAAGGCCCTGCCCGCGAGCGAGGTTGTTCGCGTATCGAAACGAGATGAAGGAATCGTCGAAGAGGACGTGTGACGAGCGGCAGATCGCGCAAGCCCACGCGACCGTCGCCGCCAAGGCCACGATGGTCAGCGCGAGGGACCGGTGTTCGCGTACCCAGCGGATTAGCATCGTGGGGTCTCCGCCCAGATCATCGCGACAGCTTCACGTACCTGGGCAACGTTGAAGACGGGTCAACGTTGCTATGCGTGCCGGACGTCGTGCAGCAGACGAAGGATTCCATCCGGTTTGAAGATGAACGCTATCTGTCCAGGGGGCGGTCGTGAAGATACCGACGCTCATGCCACGTGCGCGAAAAATTTGTCGTCATCTCCAGAGCACGCCGCCTCGTGCATTCTGTCGAAGGTTGCTCGCGCTCCACCAGTGCACCCACCGAGCGCGGGCACAGTGATCAGGGTCGCGATCTGAGCGAGTCTTGAAGCCATGTTTGCTCGAGCCTACTCGAACGTCGCTATCGCGTTGCTCCGATCAGCCGCTTTCCTTATCGATGTTGCGGTCGGCGCGCTTGATGCTGCGGATGGTCTTTGCAGCTCGGACGATGGCCGGTCTCGTCCTCCACTTCCACTTCCACTTCCTCTTCTTCTTCTTCTTCTTCTTCTTCCTCCGCGGCCGGGAGCGCCCGCCTCTCTTCGACCAGAGAACCGGGCGGCAGTTCGTTTGCGAGTCCCTTCGCTGCGCCGTGGAGCATGACCTTGAAGTCGAATTCGTTGAGCGGCGGAATCACCATCTTATGAACCGTGGTCTGGTGTTGGATCGACTCGGCGACCACATCGACTCTCGCCATGTCGTGCCCTACCACGCACGGGTTCCCATCCGCAGCGACGCCAACGCGAGCGGTCTTCACGCCGAATTGCGACGCGGCTGCAAAGTCGTCGAGCATCTGCGATCCGAGCGGGTGCTGTCGAAGGCGTTCGAATTGCTCGCGAAGGTCGCTTGGCGTGACGAGCGCCACGGCGCTGCGCTTCTTTTTGGTCTTCTTCATCGGTTTCCTTTCTTCCACGACGGCTGCATCGGCACGATTGGCGGCAGCGTTCGAGCTGGCGGCATCGCGGACGCGACGACAGGCGAACCTTCGAGCCGGAACGCCATCGGTCGGATTTCCGGGATAGGCGCTCCCACGGCGCGGGGGAGCGACTGAATCCGCGTGACGCTCGCGACGTCGGCCTCCGAGATGAGCCCCTGGAGCCACGCACGCTGGAACCCTTGAAGGGCGACCCGCTTGAGCTGAGCGACGGCCTCGGGGCCGGCCTCCGTGCTGACCTCCTGGAGCGTCCGTAGAGCGCCTACGGGCTTCCAACCGCGACCCTGGCCCGGTCCCCTCGTTTCCGCGACGAAGGCGACCTCCGAGAAGCGCTTGGCGAAGGGGATCATCCCCAGGAGTTTCACCAGCTGCTTGGCCCAGATCGGCCGCTCGCAGGTCGGACAGCGAGCGACAAGGTGCCTCACGGACAGTATATTAGCTTGCATACAGTCACATGGAAAGGCGACTACCAAAGTGCCTTACTAGCACTACTGAATCGATT